>NPID01001191.1_pt1 | contig 64393 bp, 47 predicted proteins | sample 8637491 | NCBI WGS metagenome assembly NPID01 (sample SAMN07420843, study PRJNA396082) | bioreactor metagenome | isolation source: sample BA6 brine-fed electro-methanogenic bioreactor BA | place: Japan: Kochi | collected 2016-06-14 | reverse complement strand
TCGGCCAGATTCTTGTACATCTGGAACCGCGCCGCGGTCACCTTGTTGCCCTGCTCCATGAGCTTGGCGGCGATCTCCGGGTTGGCCTTCTGCAGCACCCGGTAGCGGTTCTGCTTGAGCGCGTAGTCGGAGAAGCTCAGGGTGGTGTCCTTGCTCTCAAACTGCAGCGGGTTCTTGCCGTCGGCCGCCAGCCGTGGATCGTAGCGGAACAGCGGCCAGTGCCCGGAAGCCACCGCTTCCTTGCAGCCGTCCACCGCGGTCGCCATGTTGATGCCGTGGGCGATGCAGTGGGTGTAGGCGATGATCAGCGACGGACCGTCGTAGGCGTCGGCCTCGAGGAACGCCTTGACCGCCTGGGCGGGGTTGGCCAGCGAGACCTTGGCGACGTAGATGTTGCCGTAGGTCATGGCGATCAGCCCGAGGTCCTTTTTCGGCATCCGCTTGCCGCCGGCGGCGAACTGGGCCACCGCGCCGAGCGGGGTCGACTTGGAGGCCTGACCGCCGGTGTTGGAGTAGACCTCGGTGTCGAGCACCAGCACGTTGATGTTCTCGCCCGAGGCGAGCACGTGGTCGAGACCGCCGTAGCCGATGTCGTAGGCCCAGCCGTCGCCGCCGTGAATCCAGACCGATTTCTTGACCAGGTAGTCGGCCACCGAAAGCAGCTGCCGGGCCTCGGCGTCGGGGCAGCCTTCGAGCCCTTTTTTGAGCTCGGCGACCCGGGCGCGCTGGGCTTCGATCCCCTCCTGGGTCGACTGATCGGCGCTTTGGATCTCGGCGACCAGCTCCTTGAGCCCGGCAATCTTCTCCAAGTGGGCGGCGGGAATCCGGTCGAGCAGCTCCAGGGCATACTCATTGAACTTGTCGACGCTGAGGCGCATGCCGTAGCCGAACTCGGCGTTATCCTCGAACAGCGAGTTGCACCAGGCCGGGCCCAGGCCGTCCTTGCGGGTGGTCCAGGGGGTGGTGGGCAGGTTGCCGCCGTAGATCGACGAGCACCCGGTGGCGTTGGCCACCAGCATCCGGTCGCCGAACAGCTGCGAGCACAGCTTGACGAAGGGGGTCTCGCCGCAGCCGGCGCAGGCGCCGGAGAACTCGAAGGTCGGCGGCAGCAGCTGGGTCCCCTTGAGGCTGGCCCGGTTGATCAGCGCCGGGTCGGTGTCGGGCAGATTGAGGAAGAACTCCCAGTTCTTGGCCTCGGTTTCGCGCAGCGGCGCCTGGAAGGTCATGTTGATCGCCTTGTGGCCCTCTTCGGTCTTGCTCTTGGCCGGGCAGTTGTAGACGCAGGCGCCGCAGCCGGTGCAGTCCTCGGGCGCCACCTGCAGGGTGAACTTCTTGCCTTCGAGCCCCTTGCCCTTGGCGGCGACCGCCTTGAAGGCCTCGGGGGCACCGGCGAGCTGGTCGCCGTCGTAGATCTTCATGCGGATGACGGCGTGGGGGCAGACGAAGGAGCAGATGCCGCACTGGATGCAGAGCTCTTCGTCCCACACCGGGATGTCCACGGCGATGTTGCGTTTTTCGTACTTGGCGGTGCCGGTGGGGAAGGTGCCGTCGGCGGGCATGGCCGAAACCGGGAGATGTTCACCTTTGCCGTCGATGATCGGCCCCAGGGTGTTGCGCACGAACTCGGGGGCTTCGGCCCCGAGGCCGGCCTTCATGCGGAGCGGGCTGTCGGCCTTGGCGGGGACGGCAACCTCCTCGATATGGTTGGCGCCGGCGTCGACCGCCTGGTAGTTCATGTTGACGACCTTCTCGCCGGCCTTGCCGTAGCTCTTGACGATGGCGTCCTTGATCTCCCTGACCGCCAGATCAAAGGAAATGATCCCCGAGATCTTGAAGAAGGCGGTCTGCATGATGACGTTGATGCGGGGACCGAGGCCGATCTGATTGCCCAGGTGCACGCCGTCGATGACGAAGAACTTGAGCTGCTTGTCGATGATCTGCTGCTGGACTTCCCGGGGCAGGTGCTGCCAGACCTCGTCCTTGCCGTAGGGGCTGTTGAGCAGGAAGGTCGCGCCCCGGTTGGCGTTTTTCAGCATGTCGTACTTCTCGAGGAAGGAGAAGTTGTGGCAGGCCACGAAGTCGGCGGCATCGATCAGATAGGGGGAGCGGATCTCGGTCTTGCCGAAACGCAGGTGGCTGGTGGTCATGCTGCCGGCCTTCTTGGAGTCGTAGACGAAGTAGGCCTGGGCATTGAAGTCGGTGTTATCGCCGATGATCTTGATCGAGTTCTTGTTGGCACCGACGGTGCCGTCGGAGCCGAGGCCGTAGAACATGGCCGAGTAAACCCCATCGGCGGGCACCTTGAAGGAAGGATCGACCGCGAGGCTGGAGTTGGTGACGTCTTCGACGATGCCGACCACGAAGTGGTTTCTCGGCCTGTCCTGCGAGAGGTTGTCGAATACGGCCTTGACCATGGCCGGCGAAAACTCCTTGGAGCCGAGACCGTAGCGGCCGCCGACGATGGCCGGGTAGCCGGCAAGCTGAACCAGCTTCTGCTCCATCGCCTCGCCGAGGGCGGTGCGCACCTCGTGGTAGAGAGGCTCGCCGAGGGAGCCGGGCTCTTTGGTGCGGTCGAGGACGGCGATCTTTTTCACCGAAGCCGGCAGGGCCCTGGCGAACTGCTCCAGCGGGAACGGCAGGTACAGGCGGACCTTGAGCAGGCCGACCTTCTCGCCCTTGGCAACCAGGGCCTCGACGGTCTCCTGAACGGCGTCGGCCCCCGAGCCCATGGCGACGATCACCCGTTCGGCGTCGGCGGCGCCGACGTAATCGACCAGGTTGTACCGACGGCCGGTCAGCTTGGCGAACTTGTCCATCTGGGCCTGAACGATGCGCGGAACCTGCAGGTAGAATTTATTGACGCTCTCGCGGCCCTGGAAGTAGACGTCGGGGTTCTGGGCGGTGCCGCGCAGCTTGGGGCGGTCGGGCGACAGGGCGCGCTCGCGGTGGGCGCGCACCAGCTCGTCGCTGACCATGTGGCGCATGTCGTCGTGGTTGAGCTCTTCGATCTTCTGGACTTCGTGGGAGGTGCGGAAGCCGTCGAAGTAATGCAGGAAGGGCACGCGGGACTCGAGGGTCGCGGCCTGAGCGATCAGGGCGAAGTCCATGACTTCCTGCACGTTGTTCGAGCAGAACATGGCCCAGCCGGTCTGGCGACAGGCCATGACGTCCGAATGGTCGCCGAAGATGTTGAGAGCCGCCGCGGAGATGGCCCGGGCCGATACGTGGAAGACCGTGGGGGTCAGCTCCCCGGCGATCTTGTACATGTTGGGGATCATCAGCAGCAATCCCTGCGAGGCGGTGAAGGTCGTGGTCAGGGCCCCGGCCTGCAGAGCGCCGTGCACCGCACCGGCGGCGCCGCCCTCGGACTGGAGCTCGACGACCTTGGGGACGGTGCCCCAGATGTTCTTTTCGCCGACCGCGCTCTTGGCGTCGGAGACCTCCCCCATCACCGACGAGGGGGTGATGGGATAGATGGCGATGACCTCGTTGGTCGCGTGGGCGACATGGGCGGCGGCGGTGTTGCCGTCGATGGTTACCATCTTTCGAGACATGTACTTCTCCTTGGTTGATGGGTTTCTGGATCGCCGGGCCAAAGCCTCAGGCCCGGCTTCCCGTTACCGATTCGGGAGTCTGGGCCAGCAGGTCGAGGCTGCGGCGCAAAAGCCCCGAAATATTGGTGTCGGCCTGCTCGGCCAGCTTCTTCAACACCTGCATCTCTGTATCGTCCACCCGGCACGAAACAATGAACTTCTTCGGACTCTCTACTGGTCTTCCCATGATGCTGCGTACTCCCTTGCAGTTGCAGGTTGCGCTCCCCGGAGCCTGTTCCGGAGACCGCAACCTCCAGGACAAGTGGTCTTACCAGTTCAGGAGGCTAAAGAAAAATTCGTAAACATGTCAAGCCAATTCTTGTTTTTATTTTATTTTCGGCAACTTGCCACGTATACACGGGTCGAGAGTCCGGTTTTTCCTCCTGGATTCATGGCAAACAGAGTTTTCATCGACCTCTTTCTTCTCATCGAAAACTCGGGCTTTTTCAACGAGTTCCCGAAATCCGGGAATGACCGAAGTAAAACGCTATTTTTGCAATGTTCCGAACACTTGAAGCGTATACGCAAGGCGCGGACCGGACACAAAGGGATTGACTTTTCCCGGCCGGCCCGGATACGCTTTTGGTCAGACCACCGTACCACACATCGATCCGCTTCACCGGTTTCGCTACGGTCCGGAAAAGCGGCCTGTGCCCTCTTTGCCAGAGACCTTCGACATGAAGCTGTTTTTCGCCTTGCTCCAGGAAATGAGCGTTTTCCTGGTGATGGGATACCTGTTCAGCAAGTCCCCGGCCTTCAAGGCCCTGGCCGGCGAAACCCTGCGGCGACGACAAAAGGTTATCCTCTACGTCATCTTCTCGATCTTTTCCATTCTCGGCACCTACTTCGGCCTGCCGGTACGGGACGCGGTCGCCAACACCCGGGCCATCGGCGCCGTGCTGGCCGGCATCATCGGCGGCCCGCTGCTGGGAACCGCGGTCGGCTTTACCGGGGGACTGCACCGCTATTACGTCGGCGGCTTCGTGGCCGGCCCGGCGATGCTGGCAACCACGATGGAAGGTCTGATCGGCGGTCTGGTTCACTATTATCTTTGCCGGCGCAACCGTTCGGAACAGATCTTCACCCCCCGCCTTGCCTTTGTCACCACCTTCTTCTCCGAGATCCTCCACATGGCCATTATCCTCGGTCTCGGCCGCCCCTTCGACGACGCCCTGGCCCTGGTCAAGATCATCGCCATCCCGATGATTACCGCCAACGCTCTGGGCACCTTTTTGTTCATGAGCATCATCCGCGATCAGAAAAACATGTACGACAAGCTCAGCGTGCTCTTTTCGGCCCGGGCCTTCAAAATCGCCGAACGTTCCCTGGGCATGCTCGGGCGTGGATTCAACCGGGAAACCGCCCGCGAACTGGCCCGGATCATTCACGAGGAATCAGGGGTCGGAGCGGTGGCCATCACCGACACCGACAAGTTGCTCGCCTTTGAGGGGGTCGGCGCGGACCATCATATCGTCGGCTCGCCCATCGCCTCGCCCCTGACCCTGAAGGCGATCCGCAACAACGAGGTCATCATGATCGACGGGGTCCGCGACCCTTACCGCTGTTCGCTTTCGCCCGATTGCACCCTGACCTCGGTCCTGATCGTACCGCTGCAGATCGATGACGAGGCGATCGGCACCATCAAGCTCTACGAGCCGAAAAACAAACTGTTTCTCAACATGAATAAAACCCTCGGCGAGGGAATCGCCAAACTCCTTTCGGATCAGCTGCTGCGCTACCGCTACGAGGACCAGAAAAACCTGCTGGTCACCTCCGAGCTCAAGCTGATCCAAGCCCAGATCAACCCCCACTTTCTGTTCAACGCCCTCAACACCATCATGGCCATCACCCGCAAGGACGCCGGCCGGGCCCGGGAGCTGCTCCAGCACCTCTCCAACTTTTTTCGCAAGAACCTCAAACGCTCCGGCGATCTGGCCTCCATCGACGAGGAGCTCAACCACGTCAATTCTTACCTGAAGATCGAAAAAGCCCGATTTGAAGATAAACTGCAGGTAGAGTTCGATATCGATCCCGAACTGTTGACCCTGAAGATCCCGACCTTTACCCTGCAGCCGCTCATCGAAAACGCCATCAGGCACGGGGTATCCAAGATGCTCGAGCAGGGGGTGATCCGGGTTTCGGTGGCGCGCTCGGCAATGGACGTGACCATCGAGGTCGAGGACAATGCCGGGGCCTACAGCGAAGACGCCAAAGGCGGAGGGTTGGGCATGAACATCGTCGACAAGCGCATCAAAAACCTCTGCGGCAGCCAATACGGCATCAAGGTCCGTTGCGTCCCCCAGCAGCGGACCCTGGTGGCCATCACCATCCCCGGTCAAGGATGCTGAACATGATCAGAACGATAATCGTCGATGACGAGCTGCACGCCCGCGAAGAACTGGCGGCGCTGCTTCGGGAACTGGGCGGCTTCGAAATCGTCGCCAGCTGCACCAACGCCCTCGAGGCCATCAAGGTGATCCATCGGGAGCGGCCCGCCCTGCTGTTTCTCGATATCCAGATGCCGGTGCTGGGCGGCTTTGAGCTGCTGAGCATGATCGACGAGGAGGTCATGCCCCACGTGGTCTTCGTTACCGCCTACGACGAGTACGCCCTCAAGGCCTTCGAGGAAAACGCCCTCGACTATCTGCTCAAACCGGTGGAGATCGAGCGGCTGGCCAAAACCGTGGAAAAAATCCGCCGCTCGATCAGCCAGGGCACCCAGCCGGCCTACGAGACGCCGGAGATCAGCCGCATCCCCTGCCTCAGCGCTCACCGGATCAAGCTCATCGACCCCGCCGAGGTCGAACACGTCCGCTCCGACCTCAGCGGCGTCCACGTGGTCTGCGCCCAGGGGAGTTTCTACACCGAATTGACCCTCAAGGTTCTCGAGGCCCGCACCGGGCTGCTGCGCTGTCACAAGCAGTACCTGGTCAACGTCGAGCAGATCGACGAGATTGCCCTGCTGGAAAACGGCGCCGGCGAGATCAAGACCCGCCTCGGAAACGCCCTGCCGGTCAGCCGCCGCTATCTGAAACTGCTCAAGGAGACCCTGGGGATCTGAAGGCCGTGGAAGACGAGGCAACGACCGCTTAACCTCCAAATGAGGCCGCTTGTCCGGGAACAGATGACCCGGGGAACTCATTTGAGGTAAGCTTGAGTTCGACCTCCATAAATTTCCAACGCCCCCCCACGGCTCCCCAGGAGGAGATCCGGACCTCCGGAGGTGCCGTCGGAAAACAGCCATGCAGGGCATCCCCAGGTGGTTGCCCGCCTTTCAACTTTCACCCAAGGATAAGCCCATGTACCAAGTCCTTAGCAACGAAGCTCTCGCTCCCAACCTGCACCGCATGATCATCCGGGCCCCCCGGATCGCGCCGGCCCGCAAGGCCGGTCAGTTCGTCATCGTCCGGGCCGAAGCCGGCGACGAGCGCATTCCCCTGACCATCGGCGACGCCGACCCGGCGGCCGGCACCATTACCCTGTTCATCCAGGCGATCGGCGCCTCGACCCGGAAAATCGTGGCCATCCCGGCCGGCGGCGCTCTGCGCGACGTGGCCGGCCCGCTGGGCATGCCGACGGAAATCGAATCCTGGGGCCGGGTCGCCTGCATCGGCGGCGGAGTCGGCACGGCGGTACTCTACCCCATGGCCAGGGCCCTGGCCGAAACCGGCAACGAGGTGACCACCATCATCGGCGGGCGCTCCGAACCCTATATCATCCTGGCGGACGAACTCGCCGCTTTCTCCAGCGCGGTCCGGATCACCACCGAGGACGGCTCCGTCGGCCGCAAGGGCTTCGTCACCGCCGAACTCGAAGCGCTGCTGACCGACCCGGCCCGCGCCCCCAAGGCGGTCTTTGCCGTCGGGCCGGTGCCGATGATGCGGGCGATCGCCGAAATGACCCGTCCCCACCGGGTCAAAACCGTGGTCAGCCTCAACCCGATCATGATCGACGGCACCGGCATGTGCGGCGGCTGCCGGGTGGTGGTCGGCGGCGAGGCCCGCTTCGCCTGTGTCGACGGCCCCGAGTTCGACGGTCATCTGGTCGACTTCGCCAGCCTCTCCGACCGACTGACCATGTACCGCAGCCACGAGGAGCGGTGCCGGCTGGCGGTTTAGGCAAGAAGTTCCGGTTTAGTCTATAAAACCAGATCCGCACCGCAAAGCCGCAAAGGCAGGAAAGACAACCGGGTTTTCTTTGCGACCTTTGCGGCTTTGCGGTAACCAATTCAGCTCTTTAATCTTTCAGGACGCATAGCCATGACCAACAATCTCAGCGCAAAAGAGCGGCTGGCCATCGAACGGGTCAAAATGCCGGAGCAGGACGCGGCGGCCCGCAGCCGGAATTTCCAGGAAGTCAACCTCGGTCTCGACGAACAGCGGGCGATCCGCGAAGCGCAGCGCTGCCTGCTGTGCAAAAGCCGCAAATGCGTCGAAGGCTGCCCGGTGCAGGTTTCCATTCCCGATTTTGTCGGCGCCCTGGCCGCCGGCGACCTGCCGGAAGCCGCCCGCATCCTGCAGCAGGACAACGCCCTGCCGGCGGTCTGCGGCCGGGTCTGCCCCCAGGAGACCCAGTGCGAGGCCCAATGCGTGCGCGGCGTCAAAGGCGAGCCGGTGGCCATCGGCTACCTGGAGCGCTTCGTCGCCGACTGGGCCGTGGCCCACCCCGAAAAGCTCGCCGAAGCCGCCCTGCCCGTCCCCAGCGGCAAGTCCGTAGCAATCGTCGGCTGCGGCCCGGCAGGGCTGACCGCCGCCGGCGAGCTGGCCCGCAAGGGGCACGCGGTGACCATCTTCGAGGCATTGCACGATACCGGCGGGGTGCTTCGCTACGGCATTCCCGAGTTTCGCCTGCCCAAGACGATCATCGATGTCGAGGTCTCCCGCCTGGTCCGGCTCGGGGTGAACATCGAGTGCAACGTCATCATCGGCAAGACCCTGACCCTGGCCCAACTGAAGGAAGAGTTCGACGCCGTCTTCATCGGCAACGGCGCCGGCCTGCCGACCATGCTCGGCATCCCCGGGGAAAACCTCAAGGGGGTATACGCCGCCAACGAGTACCTGACCCGCGTCAACCTGATGGGGGCCGGGCAGAATCCCGACTGCTCGACCCCGATCATCCAGGGCCGCCGGGTGGCGGTGATCGGCGCCGGCAACACCGCCATGGACTGCGTGCGCACCGCCCGGCGGCTGGGGGCGGAAAAGGCCCAGATCATCTACCGGCGCAGCGAAGCCGAAATGCCGGCCCGCGTCGAAGAGATCCACCACGCCAAGGAAGAGGGCGTAGAATTCGTCATGCTGACCTCACCCCTGGCGATCATCGCCGATGAAAAAGGCTGGGCGGGCGCCCTGCGCTGCCAGCGGATGCAGCTCGGCGAACCCGACGCCTCGGGGCGGCGCCGGCCGGTCCCCATCGAAGGAGACGAGTTCGACCTCGAAGTCGAGGTGGTGATCAACGCCCTCGGCACCCAGGCCAACCCGCTGCTGACCGCCACCGCTCCGGAGTTGAAGCTCAACCGCTGGGGCAACATCGAAGCCGACGAGAGCGGCGCCACCAGCATCCCCGGCATCTTCGCCGGCGGCGACATCGTCCGCGGCGGCGCCACCGTGATCCTCGCCATGGGCGACGGCAAGCAGGCGGCGGAGGCCATCCACGATTACCTGACCGGAAATCCACAATAGGGACAAGCCACGGCATTTGCCGTTGCGGCGGCCCTGAAAAGCCCGCTGAACGAAAAGCCCGGCATCCAAGAAGAGGATGCCGGGCTTTTCATTCATATTCTAGGGTATGCAGTTATCTCCGCTATCTACTGCATCTTGTGGTCAGCGGTCTGGGTCAAACTCTGGGCTGAAGCGATAAATTAGTGATCCTCCTTATGGCAAGGCGGTGGTACTCGGGGTATAGCGTTCTATAAAAAAATCCGCACGACCTGACAATAAGGGTCGTGCGGATTTGGTATTCCCTGCTGAAGATTACTTGATCAATCCAAACAGTCAGGTTGGATTATGTTGTTGGAATTCAGTAGGCCCCATTACGCTCTTTGCGCCGTACCGCCACAGCACTCTTGCAGAGCTTGCCAAAACTCCGCTCGCGGCGGCGCCTTTCGGCAATTGTTTCTGCGTTGCGCTCCTGCTCAGCCTGCAGCTTCTGGTAATTGAACAACCGTCTTGGGCTGAGCTCTCCTGAGTTGATGGCTGATTTTACCGCGCAACCAACCTCGCTTTGGTGTCGACAGTCATTGTAGCGACAACTTTGCGCAAGCTGTTCAATATCCTCAAACAGTTCCGAGACCCCGTTTGCGCATTCGCTAAGTTGCAGCTCGCGCATGCCAGGATTGTCGATGAGCAAGCCACCTCCCGGAAGGAAATGCAAACTCCTTGCTGTGGTTGTGTGGCGACCCCTGGCATCATCTTCGCGAATTGCCGCTGTTTTTTGCGAGGCGGATCCGCACAGGGTATTTATCAAGGTTGATTTTCCCACTCCCGAAGAGCCAACGAAGGCAACCGTTTGGCCGGTTTCGCACCAGGAAAGCAACACCTCGACCGATGAAGAATCCAAGGCATTGACCGTCTCAACGATCAACCCAGGCTTTAAGCTCATCGCCTGGTGGACATAGTCAGACACATTATCGACCAAATCTGCCTTGGTCAGCACCAATACCGGCTCAACCTTTGCCTCCAGCGCGAGGGCCAGGTAGCGCTCAAGTCTTGAGAGATTGAGGTCCTGATTGCAGGAGGTGACAATAAACAGGGTGTCGACATTGGCCGCTATCAATTGCAGTTTAGCGTCACTTCCAGCGGCTCTGCGGCTGAACAGGCTTTTCCGCTCCAGCAATTTTTGCGGCTGATTAGTGGCAGAATCTATCAACAGCCAATCTCCAACCGTAGGCAACTCCTCCAGATCTCGCAAATGCCAGGCTCCCGGTAAGGAGATTTGCTGCTGACCGTACCTACTTTGTATTTCGATATGGTTCCGATGGACAGCAGCAACGCGGGCGGGGAAGGTAGATTCCCACTCTTCAAGGGTCAGTTGCTGTTGGAAAAAGTGGCTCCAGCCCATTTGGGGCAGTGAAAGTAATGGATTAGACATAGAAACCCCCTTCGGATATTAGTATCCGAAAAGATTAAAAGCTTGGCTGACAACAGCCAAGAAGATCTAGGTGGGTTTCTTTTATTGGCAAAGAAACCCGGCGTCGGTGCCGGGCAAAGAAAGGGTGTTGGGTGGGGAAAACTGGTTAAGCCCCCAGGCCTCTCTTTGCCTTTTTACCCAGAATAACAAGCTCCATAGCGTTCTCCTTTTTTGAGAATAGTGAGCCGAAAATATCAGTAGGACAAAAGCCTGTCAAGTTGTGAGGCAAACCAAAACTGAACTGCCCAGAAAAACAATCCATCTTAAAACCCCTCCTTTATAAGAACTCCACTCGGTTCGCAAGGCTAGGTTTTACCTATGTATGGTGAGTGAACATTGCCATAATTTTCTCCCGAATAAACCTAAAACTGTCTTTTATTTAAGTCCTCGATTCCCGGATCTCTTTCCACCTGCGGTGGCCCCAAAAACCAAGGTGTTTAAGCTGCCGGGAACCGCGTGGGATCTGCGGAAGGTTCAATTCATGTTCTGCCGACTGCAAAACCGGAAGTGGCGACAACCCGATGGCATTCGTTAGCTGAACAGACTATTCAGCTTCATGAGCAAGCTCATATCTCCTTCGACCCGGTATTTCCCCGCCAGAAAGGCCGTCTGGCCATTAACCTCACCTTTTGACACGGCAAGCCAGACTGCCGCCGGTGACTTGATCGTTACATCCGGGCGGTCATAAGCCCCCTCGGCATAGGTGCATCGGCCCTCAGAGATGAGCAGATGGGCTGTGAAATTCTCTTCTCCGCTGATCTCGAACTGGAAGACCGCCTTCAGGTTCCCAGCAGTTTCCTTCTTGAACCCCAAGGGCATAGTCTTCAGAAGCTCCCGGCAACTCGCGATCGCGGGGCGGCTGCCGGAGAGGGCTGCGGTCCCCGTGGCGACGGTGCCCTCTCTCCTGGACCTCTCTTGGGAGATCAAATCCCTGATCCACTCTTTCTTCAAGTTTTCGCTATAAGGAGATTTGGAAAAAACGTTGCCCGATATACGTTTCGAAACTGTCAAAGAACCCCGATTTCAGCCAATGGGAATAGTCGTCACGCATGAAGTCCTTTTCCCGTTGAATCAGGTTTCCCATAAAGAGATGGAAGGACAGATCGTTTTCCGTGGCTGGATAGCGTCGTTTTTCCTTTATGGCTCTGGCCAGGTCTCCGGCCAAATCCGCCGCTCTGGGCTCCACGACGTCTTTCCCCAAAAAGGCCCCGGGGCTCGCGGCGATCGCGGTGAACGTCCCCACCGAATAGGCGCCGTATACTCTGAGCAGGTTTGCGAGATACTCTGCGGTCTTGGTTTCCCCCATTCCGGCGGAAACGCTAATCGCCAGACCCGGCTTCCACGAGCCCCGGGGTTTGTGCCCAAAGGCCAGGGAGCGATCGACAAAAGCCTTCATCTGGGCGGTGACGTGCCCGAAATAAACGGGGGAAGCCAGAATCACCCCATCGGCACGGAACAGCTTTTCCAGGATGTCGGCGTGGTCATCCTGCCTCCAGCATTGGCCCTTTTCGATGCAGACGCCGCACCCCACACAGTATTCAATGCGCTTTTCGGCGAGGAATACTTCTTCGAGAACCATCCCCTGATCCGCAAGCGCCGGCACCATCATCTGGGTCATGATGCTCGCGTTCCCTGCACCCATGTGCGGAGAGCCGTTGATCGCCACCACCTGCAGACGATTTGGCATGATTGACTCCTTTTGTGGTTTCACATCCCCTCAGATTTCAGACAATATCCCCCCAGTCTGATGGATGTCCCGCAAAGCTTCATTCGTCCTTTTTCTCCTCGGTCAGGTCCACCGCCAGGCCGGCGGCCAACCGTGCAAGGTCGCCGAGGTTGTCGAGCAGCACCGAGCGGGGCACCTGGAGCGAGTCGAGCAGCTGCCCCCAGCGATCGCTATCGATCTTCTCGCCGGATTCCATCTGCTGGCGAAGCATCATCAGGGCGGGGATCAAGGATTTCTGCACCGTGGACAGCCGTTCGCTGATCGTGCCGCCGGCGTCGAGTTCGGTCAATTTCCCGATCAGAGCCTGCCAGGGATAGTTTCCGGCCAGGCGCATCACCAGTTCGCGCAGGTGATCGACGCGATCATCCGCCGGTTGGCCCACCGATTTGATGTACTGGCGAAGTTTTTCGCGCAGCACCGGCTTGGCCAGCGCCTTGGCCGCCATCCGCAGGCCCCGGCCGGCATCGAGGTCGGAGGCCCCTTCGGCCTGATCGAAGACCGCGAGAATCCGCTCCCGATCGCGCCATTTTTTCCCCTGCAATTCGTCATCGGACAACCATGACCACTCTTTGGCCGCGGCCGTTTCGCGCGGCCGCGGGCGCCAGGCCATCCAGATGCCATTTTCGACCACCCGATCGGCGATCTGCCGGCTCACCGAACCGGGGGGGAAAATCTGCTCGTCCGCAACGACCAGGGGGGCGAGAATGTCCCAGCTGGCCCGCAGCAGCGGGGGAAAAACGAGCGGATCGTGGTCGGCGCCGCCATTTCCGGCGGTGGACTCCAGCTGACTCAGGCGCCGCCGCAGGGCGACCACATCGGGAAAGTCGAAACCGAGCATTCCCTCGAGGTTGTCGATCACGATGCGCAGCAGCGCCAGCTGCGGCTCGCGGTCGAACAGCAGCAGGTGAGCGGCAAACAGACCGAGAACCGGATTGCCGAATTTGCTCCCGAGCAGTTCATCCATGGCCTGCTCGTCCAGAATATTGTAGCCGCGCTGCAACGCCTGGCGGGCCACTTCGGTCAGGCGAAAATAGCGGTCGCCGGGATGGAAGGCGTTCCCCAACGGAACCATCATGACCGCGGCCTCCCGCAGCAGCGGACGGCGGGGGGCGGCGGACGACGGACCTTCTTCGACGTGGATGAAGATCTGGCTTGCCCAGCCCGTGACGGTGACCACCGGCATGGCCAGCGGTTCGAGACCGGCCCGATGGAGTCTGAGGATGTACTGCCCCGGATCGAGTTCGGCATTGCGGATGGCAAATCCCAGACCGACATCCCGCTTAGCCGCCTGGTCGTAGTTGATCAGCTCGCTGCCGTCCGCGGCGCAGAGGCAAAAGCCGTCAAACGATCGTGCGTAAACATCCCGGCTCTGATCGGTCTGCTCGAAGGGGGCGCCGCTCGGGTCCCGTACGCTCAAAAGCAGGGACGACCCGCTGCCCAGGGAGATCGGCGGTTCGGCATTATCGGCCGCCATGGCGACGGCATGCTGGTGATATTCATGGCTGGTGGTGGTGCAATGAAGCGGAGCCGGCGAGGCGAAAGCGACCGGGTCGAGCATCACCGGCGGCGGGGCAGGTCCCTCGTCGACGGCGAACATTTTTTCTTCCACCGCCGCGCCCACCCGGGTGCGCGCCTTGTAAAGCCCTGGCGCCAGCTCGGTGCGGATGCGCCCGAAACCGCGAGCGACAACCCGAAAGCTGGCATCGAGAATCTGCAGCTCGGAGGCGCGATCGGCCACCTCGACGGTTACGGGAGTTTTAGAGTTCGACATCGGGACCTCCCGCCTGGAAAAGCTGTTGGCGTTCCTGGGCCCCCGACAGCAACCGGACCCGGTAAAGCCCGGCCGGCAGCGGCAGGATCAGGGAGGAGCCGGAGATCTTCACCGTTTCGCTTTTTTGATCCGCCCAGGTGACGGTGGCCTTGGGGCTGCCGGGCTCGGGCAGAGCTATGGTGGCGAAAAGCAGATTGCGCCCGTCGTAAATTTCCAGCGAATCGCCGGCAGTCCAGGAAGCCCAGCGGATGTGCTGCTCAAGCCGGGCCGGAGGGCGGCGGGAAAAGACGATGTCGCCGGTGGGAGGGATATAGATTTCCGGGGGATCGGCGGGAATATCGCCGCACACGTCACTCCAGGCGTTTTCCACGTACCCCTTGATCATCTCCCCGGTGAGGTTGCCCTGTTCATCGGCCGGAGCATGGCGCAAGGCGTCGAGGAGCACGTGCGTCAACAGGCTGTGAACCTGGTTGTTGAGTTCGGGAATCGGCCGCTCCTGGGCTTTGCCGCCTTTGGGCGCGGCATAGACGCAAAAGAGCTTGACGCTGCGGGCCGCGCCCGGATTAGCGATCGCCGGCAGGGGCGGATTCATCAACATTTTGGTTGCCTCGGCGTCCCGGCAGCAATCCATCACCAGAACGATCTCACCGAAGACCGCCGCTTCCTTGGCCCACAGGGCATACAGGGTCCCGGCGATATTCCAGTTGAACAGGCGGCTGGCATTGGCCGCATAAATAGCGGCCTGCGGCATCTGGTTGCGGATTTCGCAAAAGCCGTGGCCGGAAAAATAGAGGTAGAGCCGGCTGTCGCTGTGAAACGTGATCTTGCCGCCGCCCCCGGTGATCAACTGCTGGAAGGCGACCTGAAAATCTCGGAACTGGGGAATCGCCTGGTCGGGTGCCACGGCCGGCGGCGGGTTGGGCGAGACGATCGTGGTGATATGGGTTGGATCGACATCGCCCCCTTGCGGATCGATCAACCACCGGCGAAATCGATCCACATCCCGCGGAGGGCCTTCCAGCGGGGGAAATCCCGGGTCCGGATAGTGGCTGACGCCCATCAGAATGGCGTAATCGTCACGCGGCATGGCTCAGAAACCGTTTTGCAGCAGCCACTGGAGACTTTTCAACGTCGCATCATCGTTGTCGAAGTCACCATGCCTGGCCGATGAGGTCATGGTCCCATCACCCGCCGTATCGGGTGCCCAGACCAGGCTTTCGGGGTAATCCCGGTAAAATTTTCGGCTGCGGGCGATGGCGGGAAAATCTTCGGCGGTAAACGTGTCTTTCTCCCGCAGGTAACGCTCCATCCCGACCAGGGGTTCATCGACGGTGGTTTCCAGCAGGCCCGAGATGAAATACAGCAGTGACCGCAAATAGATTATCGGTACCAGATTGTCCTCCGACTCCCATTCGTCGGTCATGCCGAAGGAGCGGAAATGGGCGATGCGCTGGCCGTGGTTGGCCAGGGTCGCGCCGAATTTCTCATAAGTGACTGCCGGGGCGAGAAAGACCACATCGAACTTGGCCTGGGGCAGCACCTGGGCGGCAGCCGCCAGAAAATTAGCGATGTAGATGGCGCCCGTGCTGTGACCGATCAGGGTGATGCGCGGCAGCCCGACGCCGGTCTGCTCCAGCTTCTTCAACTCGGCAAGAAGCGCTGTGCCACCGTGGTTTTCCCCGGGCAGAAAGGAGTCGGCGGTATCCTTTTTCATCTGATTCCAGATCACCGTACCGACCTTGTCGACATAGAGACTGCGCAGCACCTCTTCGACCACGGTGACGTAGGGGCCGTGGGCGCGCCCCGCTCGGAAGCGCTTGATTACCGCCGTGACGATGCCGACCACCAGTTTGGCCGCCTTGAACCAGCCGATCAGGGAAAACCCCTTGGTCGTGGCCGGGCTGCGATCGAAGAGCTGTTCGGCCGCCTGGGGACTGATCAGCGAGGTACTCGACGCGGTGGTCCCCCCCGCTCCCTTGGTGGTCGGTCGCGGCTGCCCCCCTTCGTGAAGACCGTTGAAAACCTCCTGCACCGCATCCTGAAAATCGAAATCGCTCTCGATGCTCAGCTGGATTTCGGCTTCCAGGCTGGCCTGATCGAGAGTGATCCCTTTCAGGGTGGCTTGCATTACGGCTTCGGTCGTGCCCGGTTGAACCTGCAGCGCATCGGGTGGGGTGGAACGCTCGCCGCGGAACCATTCATCGAACTGCCGACGCAGTTCGATTTCGTTGACCGCCACGCCCGCCCCGCCCTTGAAACCGATCCCGGCGGGCAGCTTTTTCAGCACCCACTCCGCGGCCTTTTTGACAAATTCATGAAACATCTTTTCCTTGGCAATGTCGTGCAGATTGTTGCCGATCGCTTCAAGCAGACCCGCTTCCCAGACGAAAAAGAGCGGATAGGTCCCGGCCGCGGAATAAACCGGGGTCAACCGCTGGGCAATCTGCCGGGCCGACCTCTCGCTGACCAGGCCACCGTGGAAGTGGATCGCCAGACCAGCCGCCGGCTGACTGGCCATCGCCAGATTGACCAGGCGCGCGACATCCTCGCGACTGGTCGTCGACTTGGGGCTGAGCTGTCCATCGGCAAGATGAATGATGTGGTCCTGTGCATTTCCCATGTTGCCGCCTCCCCTGTGTTGCGGTCGAGAGTCATCTTTTGACCACTGACAAAGTTAGTTGATTTTCATTAATATTGGTTTCTCCTTTTACTATGCCGCAATGAGGCGGGTTGTCAAGTTGCGGACAGGGATTTGGTTCTGCCATCATTCCCCAGCATTTCGGTTTTGCCTCTAGCGCCGCCAAACCGACCGCTTACCGGCAAATAATGCCGCTCACCCGGCAAGGGGTTTTATTCGAGCGGCCCCCTGCCCTATTCTGGATTCAAGCCAAAGGGGCGGGCATCCGGCCCGTCCGGAAAAACCTTTTACCTGAAGGAGTTAGAAGCCATGGGAGAAGCAGCTAAGCCGTTCTGGGTGGTCGAGGAAGAGCCTGCCGAGCAACCGGCAGTCGCCGAGATGGAAGACATTACCCTGTTGAGCACCGGCGTCTCGGACGAGTCCTGGAAGTTCGGTTCCGACTGATCGCCAAACCCTCTTTAAATGCCTTTTTATTTTTGAATTCGCGGGGGTTAGGGACGGCAGGTCCCGCCCCCGAATTCATTTGCGCAGCCTCTCCCGCGTCATCTTTTCCCACCCCCTCTGCTCATCTAGTGCCCCGTGCGGTTAATCCTGTCTTCTAATTCTGGCCCTTTTCGGCGCTGCCTGCGTTGCGCCAACTTGGCTTAGCGCACGGCTAGGTCTGCGTTGGCGACGCCTTGGCAGCACCAAAAATGGCTCAGAATTCTTTGCCACGATTAACCGCACGGGGCACTAGCCGAAAAATCACCTCCCCGGACCGGTTTCCCCCTCTGCAAGACCTGTCGCCAGAGAATAGCGCCGCTTACCCTGGCCGCTGTTTTAATCGCCAATCCGTTGTTTTACATTCGTGCCGTAAACCTGACCGAACAGCCCGCCCCAGGAACAAACCCCAACCACGGAGGTGCCTCATGCTCCCCAATATCCGCAAAATTCTCTACGCCACCGATATGGGACCCGGTTCTGCCCAGGCCTTTCGTTACGCCTTCAGCATGGCCCGCCAGTACGGCGCCGAAATCACCCTGCTGCACGTGGTGGAGCCGCTCAGCCCCTTCGGCCAGAGCCTGGTCGAACTGCACATCAGCCATAGCGCCGCGGAGGCCTTGCACCTCCAAGCCCGGGAGCGACTGAAGGACGATCTGGTTCGGCGCCTGGCGGCGTTCTGCGAGGAGGAATCCCCGGAGATTCCCAGCGAGGAGCACCCGGTGCGCACCATTCTGGTCGAAGAAGGCCAGCCCGCCGAAACCATTCTCGCCCAGGCCCGGGCCCTGGGCGCCGACCTGATCGTCATGGGCACCCACCACCACTCGCTGGTGCGCGAGGCCCTGATGGGGACCACGGCGCAGAAGGTGCTGCACAGTTCGGAAATTCCCGTCCTGCTCTCGCGCATCGCCAGCAGCGACCGCGCCAAGGCCGCCTGAGACGTTTGCCGGACCGCGTCCGGTTGACCCAAATATCGACACGACACCAAGCGCCGCGGCGGCAGGCCCGAGACGGGCCCAGGCCGCCGATACGATGTAACCATTTTCCCCGTTGGGTAAAGGAGAGCCGTCCATGTCCGTCGCATTGTCCCTGTTTCCGATCGTTCTGCTGATCTATCTGATGACCAAGAAGAACAGCATGCCTTCCTTCAAGGCGCTGCCGCTGGTGGCCCTGATCCTCTACATCCTCAAAATGGCTTACTTCGGCATTGACGCCAATCTGGTCAACGCCACCCTGGTGCAGGGCATGCTCACCGCCCTGGTCCCCATCTCCATCGTCTGGGGGGCGATCTTCCTGTTCAAGACCATGGAGTACACCGGCGCCATGGACGTGATCCGTTCCTGGCTCAACGGCGTCACCACCAACAAGGTGGCCCAGGCGATGATTGTCGGCTGGGCCTTTGCGTTTCTCATCGAGGGGGCCAGCGGTTTCGGCACCCCGGCCGCCATCGCCGCGCCGATCCTGGTCGGCCTCGGCTTTCCGGCGGTGCGGGTGGCCATCCTCTGCCTGATCATGAACAGCGTGCCGGTGCACTTCGGCGCGGTCGGCACCCCCGGCTGGTTCGGCCTGGGGCAGCTGGCCGGCATCGGCCCGGAGCAGCTGCTGCAGATCGGCTTCAAGGCCTCGATCATGCACGGCGTTGCCGCCCTGGTAATCCCGGTGATCGCCCTGACCTTCGCCCTCTCCTTCCAGGAGGTGAAGAAAAACCTGGTCTTCGTCTATCTGAGCATCCTCAGCTGCATCGTCCCCTATGTCGTCGCCGCCCGTTTCGATTACGAGTTTCCCTCGGTGGTCGCCGGGTCGGTCGGTCTGGTCCTGTCGGCCTTTCTGGCCCAGAAGGGGATCGGCCTGGCCAAAGAAGGCGCCGCGGTCAAGGAGATCAAAGAGCCCAACGGGGTCGCCCTGCCGGCCCTGGCCAAAGCGGCTTTTCCCCTCTGGGGAACGGTGCTGGTGCTGCTCGCCACCCGCATCAACCAGCTGGGGATCAAACCGCTGCTGGTCAGCAAAGCGCCGATGATGGAGGTGTCCCTCGGCTCCTTCGGCGATCTCTCCCTCAGCAAATCGCTGGTGCTGTCGCTGCAGCACATTTTCGGCACCGAGGCCAGCTGGCAGTTCGCCACCCTCTACATCCCGGCGTTCGTTCCCTTTATCCTCATCTCCAGCATGGCCTTCCTGCTGTTCACCGCGCGGATGGAGGCGGTCAACCGGACCGTCAGCGAATCGTTCATGCAGATGAAAAAGCCGGTCATGGCTCTGCTCGGGGCGCTGGTGTTCGTCAAGCTGCTGATGCTCGGCACCGCCCAAGTCGAAGCCAACACCCTCATCATCGGCAAGGCCCTGGCCGACACCATCGGCACCCAGTGGCAGTTCTTCGCCTCCTACCTGGGCGCGCTGGGGGCCTTCTTCTCCGGCTCCAACACCGTCTCCAACCTGACGTTCGGCGGCATCCAGTACTCCATCGCCAACAGCCTGGGCCTGGACCCCTTGACCATCCTCAGCATGCAGTCGGTCGGCGGCGGCATGGGCAACATGGTATGCATTCACAACATCGTCGCCGTCTGCTCGGTGCTCGGCCTGAGCAACCAGGAGGGTTTCATCCTCAAGCGCACAGCGATTCCCATGTTGACCTACGGGGTGATCGTCGGTCTGGTCGGATTTTTCATGATGGCCGGGTAACCCAGCCGCCGCCCGTGGTCAAGTTACCGGATTCACCGAACCCAACCTAGGAGTAGCGATAATATGATTTCCAAAACGGTACTGGCTCAGTTCAAGACGATCGTCGGCAAAGACAACTACTGGGACTCCCCCGCCGATCTCACCCTCTACAGCTTCGATTCTTCGGTGGAAAAGCCCGCGCTGCCCGAGGTGGTGGTGCGGCCCGAGACCACCGAGCAGGTGGCGCAGATCTGCAAGCTCTGCAATGACAACGACATCCCCCTGATCACCCGCGGCGCGGGAACCAACCTGGCCGGCGGCACCATCCCCGTGACCGGCGGCTGCGTGCTGCTGATGACCCGGATGAACAAGATCCTCGAAATCAACGTCGCGGACATGTACGCGGTGGTGCAGGCCGGGGTGATCACCGCCGACTTCGCCAGCGCCGTTCAGGAAAAGGGCCTGTTCTACCCCCCGGATCCCGGCAGCCAGAAGATGTCGACCATCGGCGGCAATGTCGCCGAAAATGCCGGCGGCCTGCGTGGCCTGAAGTACGGCGTGACCAAGGACTACGTCATGGGCGTGCGATTCTGCGACATGGCAGGGAACGTCGTTCTCGGCGGCGGCAAGACCGTGAAGCTGTGCACCGGCTTCAACCTGACCGGGCTCATGTGCCAGTCCGAAGGGACCCTGGGGGTCATGACCGAATTCGTGCTCAAGCTGGTACCGCCACCCAAAGCCTCGAAAGCGATGCTGGTCTCTTTCCAGAGCATCATGGATGCCGGCAAGACCGTTTCGGGCATCATCACCAACCATGTTCTGCCCTGCACCCTGGAACTGATGGACAACTTCACCATCCAGACCGTCGAGGAGGCCACCGGCGCCGGCCTGCCCACCGATGCGGCGGCCCTGCTGCTGATCGAGGTGGACGGCCACCCGGCCCAGGTCGAGGATGACTACCAGACGGTGCTCAAGGTGTGCATGGCGAATAACGGCGCGGTCAAGGTGGCCAACACCGCCGAGGAGAAGGAGCAACTGTGGGAGGGCCGGCGCAAGGCGCTGAGCTCCCTGGCCCGGCAACGCCCCACCCTGGTGCTCGAGGACGCCACCGTCCCCCGCACCAAGATCCCCGACATGCTCCAGGCCCTTGAGGACATCAAGACCAGATACAACGTCATGATCGGCACCTTCGGCCATGCCGGCGACGGCAACCTGCATCCCACCATCCTCTGCGACAAGCGCGATGCCGAGGAAATGGCCCGGGTGCATCAGGCGGTGGACGCAATCTTCGCCGCGGCCCTCGAACTCGACGGCACCTGCAGCGGCGAACACGGCATCGGCATCGCCAAGGCCAAGTACATGGTGAACGAGGTCGGCGAGGGGACGATCAACTACATGAAGCAGATCAAAACGGGCGTCGATGCCAAGAATCTGCTCAACCCGACCAAGATGGGGCTTTGAGACGATGAGTGCGATGGTGGAAAACGTCGTCCGGGACCTCAAGCAGCTCGAAGACCTGCTCGTGCAGTGCAGTCGCTGCGGGACCTGCCAGTCCGTCTGCCCCCTGTACCAGAAAGACCGCCAGGAGTCCTCCGTGGCCCGCGGCAAGATGTACCTCATCGACGCGCTGCTCGACGGCCAGATCAACCAGGCCGACGAAATCTTCACGTACATCGACTACTGCGTGCTGTGCGGGCGCTGCAAGCGCAACTGCCCCTCGGGCGTAAAAACCGACGAGATCTTCCTGCGGGCCAAGGGCATCCTGCGCCAGGTCAAGAAACTGCCCGCCTGGCAGAAGCTGGTTCTCAAGGTCGCCATGGGCCAGCCCAGGCTGCTGGCGGCGATGGCGCCCCTGTTTCATATCGGCCTGCGGCTGGGTACCCGCAAGGTGGACGACGGGGTGTTCAAGCCCCTGAGCCTCTACAAGCCCTTTCTCGGCGCCATGGCCGGTCGCCACGTCATCGATATGCCCGGTGCGGCCCTGACCAAAAAATACGGCGGCTTCAACCGGGCTGAAAACGAGAAGATGCGGGTCATCTTCTACCCCGGCTGCGCCACCACCCTGATCTACACCGGCTGGGGCGAGGCGATCGTCGAAACCCTGCTCCATTACGGCGTATCGGTCTATGTGCCCGAGGTCAACCAATGCTGCGGCATCCCCTCGGCCACCATGGGCGAGATGGGCATCTACCGGGAGCAGATCAACGAGAACTTCGATTACTTCGACTCGATCGAGGACGCGCAGTACATCCTGACCTGCTGTCCAACCTGCGAATACGGCCTTGGCGCCACCGCCGAGCGCGAGGCGGAGCGCGTCCTGGACAAAAAGCTGATGGATATCGTGGTCTTTCTGGCCGAGGTTCTCAACGAAGACTATCCTAAAAACATCAAGCTCGACGGCCGCACCACCCTGCACATCCCCTGCCACTACGATCACGCCAAAGACGCGGTGCTGAAGAACTTCATCAAGGAGCACTTCGACACCGAATACGCGGATCTCAAAAACGACAGCTGCTGCGGCTTCGGGGGAACCTTCAGCCTCAAGAATTATCCCCACACCCGGGAAATCGCCGCCCAAAAGGCCGGCGAGATCGAACAGCGGGGCTATCGCAACCTGTTTACCGCCTGCCCGGGTTGCGCGATGAACCTCACCGACGCCAACATGGCGGCCGAAACCACCGTGCAGGCCACCCACCCGGTGTATGAAATGTACCATCGGCATATCAAAAAGCAGACCGGTCGATCCTGACCTGCCATACCAGAGTACCAACCCCTCAAGGGGGCTCCAGCCGGAAGCCCCCTTGACGTTTTTCCCGCCCGACGTCATATTTCGTCTCAATAGCCCTCCGGACGCGATCCTGCGCGACCGTCAAATTGAAAACCCCGCCATTGCATGGTAAACATTAGAGAAGGCCAAAAAACAAGCAAGCCCGCACCATGGGGGGAGTATGACAGCGGCAAACCAGGACCGGAAAGGGCAAAAACTGGGCGAACTTCTGGTCGCCTATCATCTGATCACCAAACAGCAGCTCGACGAGGCGCGGCGACTGCAGGATCAATCCGGCGAACGTCTCGGTTCGGTCCTGGTGGGTCTGGATTACCTCTCCATCGACGCCCTGCTGGGGTCTCTCGGCAAGCAGTTCGGCCGGCCCGCGGCCAACCTCTTCGAGTTGGAAATACCCCCGGAATTTCCCGGCCTGATCCCCTTGGAAAAAATGAAGACGTACCGGGCCATCCCCTTTGGAACCAGCGGCCCGCGCATCAAACTGGCGATGACCGACCCCAACGACATGGCGGCCACCCGGGAGCTCCAGTTCATTCTCGGCATGTCGGTCGACCCCCATGTCGCCCCTTCCTTCCAGATCGAGGCCGCCCTGACCCTGCTCGAGAAAACCGGCGGTCGACCCAACGTACCGATTCTCGGCAGTGACCTGCAGAAGCTCTGCGCCAAAAAGGCCCGCGCAGGCACCCTGAGGGTTCCCGGGATCGAGGAGCTGTTCAGCATCATGGTGCAGGAGGAGGCTTCGGATTTGCTGCTGGTCGCGGGAGCCCCGCCGAGCATCAAGAAAAACAACCAGGTGGTCCGCCTCTCGGGGCCCTTTCTGACCCCGCCGCAGGTCTCCGACTATGCCCGCAGACTGATGACCGACAGTCAGCTCAAACGCTTCGCCCAGGAAAAGGAGCTGGACTTTGCACTGACCCTGCCCGAACTAGGGCGCTTCAGGATCAACATCTACCGGCAGAGAAATTCCTTCTCCATCGCCGTGCGCCCCATCGTCGAGGATATCCCCAGCCTGGAGAAACTGAGGCTGCCCGGCTGGATCGAGGATTTCGCCCTGAAAACCCAGGGGCTGATCCTGCTCACCGGTCCCAACGGCCACGGCAAAACCACGACCATGGCGGCCATGGTGGATATCATCAACAGCCGCAGCAAAAAAAACATCATCACCATCGAGGATCCCATCGAGTACCTGCACCGCCACAAGTCGAGCAACGTCAATCAACGCGAGGTCGGTCTGGACACCGATTCCTTTCATGTCGGGCTGCGCCATGTGCTGCGCGAAGCCCCGGACGTCATCGTCATCGGCGAGATGCGCGACCCGGAAAGCTTCGCCATCGCCCTGCAGGCCGCCGATACCGGCCACCTGGTGCTGAGCTGCCTGCATTCGAACAATGCGATTCTGGCCATCAACCGGATCATCGACATCTTCCCGCCCGAGCAGCAGCGCCAAGTCCGGGTCCAACTGGCCGACAACCTCCAGCTGATCCTCAACCAGCGGCTGGTAAGTCGCAAGGACGGCAAAGGCCGGATTCTGGCCTACGAAAAGCTGACCAGCAGCTACCGGATAAAAAACCTCATCCGCGAGGGCAAGGAACACCACATCCGCAGCCTGCTGCAGCAGGCCATGGACGATTTTCAGTCCCTGGACGTCAGCCTTGCCCGTCTCTGTCAGGAGGGCAAGATCACTGCCGAGGCGGCACGGCATTACTGCCAGGATGAAGCGTTTTTCAAGGATCTGCTGCGCAAGGGGCGCGGGTCCGGCACACAGGGCTCCGTGCCGGAGCGGGAGCCGGCTGTCACCAAACCGGGCTGAAGCGGCGGCTGGGAAAGCTCAAGGAAAAAGATCCTGGCCAACCCCGTGCCGGGCGGAAAAGAAATCCGAACTTTCGGACCCAGGGGCATGGGGCCATCCAGGCAGACGTGTCCCGGCTGCCCTTTCCCGCCCGGCTCAGGTCCCTTCCCCGACCATCGTCGCAAGGAACTTGTCGGCTTCGGCAATCGATTTTTCCATGTCCCGGATCAATCCTCCGATGGCGGTTTCGATGGCATCCAGCTCATTCGGTAAAGAAGCGATGGCCTGGGCGTTGAGGTTGTGTTCGAGGTGGAGGTCCTGGTCGCGAAAGGCGTCCAGAACCGGGTCGATCTTCGTCTCGGCCTGCGTCATGGCTGCGATCAGTTGATTGTATTGGCACCGGGTCGGTTCGATCTTGGTTTGGCTTTCGCGACGCAACGAAGCGCTGCGGTACTGCCTGAGTCCGGCCGCCCATTCATCGAACAGGGCCTCGGCCACGAGAATCTATCAGAGATACCGGGAATTTCGAGACGTCATAGCCCGGGGTTTCCTTCAACGAATCGGACGGCAGGGGATCAGGGATCGGCGCTGCGCTTGGAGCGGAACAACAGATGCACGCGGAACACCAGGGCGGGATCGAGGTCAGCCATCCGCTCGGGGCCGAGAACCTCCAGGGCCTGGCGGAACCGCCGGGTTTCGGCCAGCAGACGGGCCACATCCACCCGGCGGCACACCGGCGAAAAAGCTTCGAGATGGGCAGCGCCGGTTTCAAGCAGACTGACCGACCCACGAAAATTGCCTCTCCGCCAGTGCAGAAGGCCGATTCCCACTTGCAGAATCCCCTGGTAAAATTTGCGCTCCGCTCCGCGCTCCTCCAGCCAGAGGTCTTCCAGGGTTTCGTGGCATTCGAAATATAGCCCGGAATTGAACTCCTTCAGCGCCTCGAGCAGGGAGCCGGAGGGTGCTTTATCGCAGAATTTTCCGGCTGGTCCCCGTACCATGGCCCGCTTGTCTCTCTTTTCGAAAGCTTACCACCGGCTTTCGATTCTGGAAGTCAAGAACCGGGAAATCCTGACCTGTTAACTAGTTGAACCGTGAATTGTTTCCAGCGGAGGAACCCCCATGCCAAACTCGTTTCGAATCGGATTGACGTTCCCTGCCCTGTTGCTTGTCCTGGTCATCCCGAAGCCGGCGGTGGCCCAATCCGTCACTTGGGAAGAGATCAGCCCGATCTTCCAGCAACGCTGCATCATGTGCCACAGCGGCCAGTTCGCGCCGCAGGGATTGCGTCTCGACAGCCGGGACGGACTTCTCGAAGGGAGCGAAAACGGCCCGGTCGCCATTCCCGGCAAACCCGCGGAAAGCGAATTGATTCGCCGGGTGCGCGGTGAGAGCCAACCGCGCATGCCCCTGACTGGTCCCCCTTGGTTGACCGATGCGGAGATCGGTCTGCTGGAGAAATGGATTGCCGGGTTGCCCAAAAAGCCCTCAAGGGGCGCAGTCCCTCAACCGGAACCCGGGCCTCCGGCTGAGCGCCAGGCGGCATCCGAACCCTTCCCGCAGACCGCTGCACTCAAGCGTGACGGGCCGCCCACCTGGGTCGATGTGGCGCCGACCTTCCTCTCCCGCTGCGCCAAGTGCCACAGCGAAAGCGGCATCATGGGCCCGGCCCCCGAGGGCTTTCTGGCAACCGGTTACCGGGAGATTTTGGCCGCCAGCGAGCGGGCCCGCATCATTCCCGGAGCACCTGGGGCCAGCGAAGTGGTAAGGCGCGTCAGGGGACTTTCGCTTCCCCGCATGCCGTTTGACGGGCCGCCCTGGCTGGAAGATGAGCAGGTAGCGCTGATCGAAGACTGGATCGCCGCCGGTGCGCGAGATGAACGGGGGAATCCGGCCCCGGTTCCGGTCGGCGCCAGGGTGCGGTTGGAAGGAACGCTGACCGGCCTCTGGCAGGTCGACGGCCAGCCTCTCGTTGTCGACGGGAGAACGGGGCTGAAGAAAGGGCCGGGAATCGGCAGCCGGGTCGAGGTGCGTGGAGTGGTTCAGCCGGACGGCAGCATTCGTGCGACGCGGATTCGTCCCCGCTAGGAGGCTGTCGGACTTGGCGAACCGCAACGAGAAATTGGATGTTCGAGACCAGATTTTCGAGGATTTGAGAGCGAATAGCAGGGCTATTTGACGAAAATTGTCGGGGACATGGGCCGATCAGCCGATTTCGCAGTAGGTTCATGTCAAGCCCGACAGCCTCCTAGGAATTGGCGATTATTCCGAGGATTCCAAGACCGCCAGGGTCGCGGCAAGAAATCTGCAGGGAAACCACAACTCCCGGGCGAACCCGCGCCTCATATTTTCTTGTCCGGACTCGGTCGCCATAGAATTCGCAGTACTCGGGACCCCGTGTTGGCAAAAGAATAATCGGCGACAGCCCGCATTTTGACCAGACTTCGGTTGTTCAGGTCGTACAGCAGCACATCCCCCCCCGCGGGAAACTCGCCTGAATTCCAGCTGATCTTCACGATCTCTCCGACCAGGGGTGAGTCAACCTGCAACTCCCAGAGCTGGATTCTGCCCGAATTCAGTCCTCTGATATCCCGCCAGAGTTGGCGCCCCTGGGCAGTGACGCCAGAAGACCGTAATTTTCTGGAGCGTTTCCCCCTTTTGGAAATATCTCTCGGAATGTCCTTGAAAAAAACCTCCAGGTCCCCGGAGAGCATCGCCGGGACATCGTAAAACCCGTCATATCCATCGGTGGCATCCCCGAGCTGCCCCAAGGAAATGACGGTTTCCGCGCTGCCCACCCGGACCCTGAGTCCTGCTTCCCACCCCTGCGCCGAAACGACCCGCCCGCCGGCCAATAAGAACAGAGACAGGACCATGGCGGTTATGAAAGGTGCTCTTGTTATTGAATCAGCCACTTTTCTCTCCTGCATCTTCCCCTATTCAGGGGGCCTGGGAATGATCAAGCGATAAGAAGCATCGTCCCGTGCCAGATACAACCAGTACCCCAGCCAGGGAATAAGTACAGCCTCGGGATTGCGACCGGCGCTGGCATAGCCGTAAGTGCTGCCCCAGTCGCTGCCCTTGAAATCATAGATGGCGTTGGGCACCCACCCGTTCTCAGCCGCCTGCGGCCAGGGAGCCGCGGCTTCGGCGCCCCGCTGCACCATCGCGTCGGCCAGTCTGACCGGACCGCTGTAAGGATTACTGATCATGTTCCACCCAGGTTCCAGGGGGATTACGAAGTCTTGCGCCGAAATTTCCGGAATGGCTTCGAGCCCCGGCAGCCTTGCACCCGCATCGGCCCGGCTAATAAAATACCCTTCCCCGGCCCTGGGCGGCCCGCTTTCATCCACCTGCGCAAAATACCCGGTATTGGTCTTTGAGGTCAGGCCATCCGATACCCAGCGGTAGGCATTGGCGGTCCCGAGGGCCTGAGCCGCCGTCACACCGGAACTCGCCAGATCCCGCGGCAGGCCAACCATATTTGCGCCGTTCAACAGCGCCATCCAGGGGCCGTCAGCCTCGCCGGTCTCCGGGTGCCGGAAGACAAGGTTCCCGGCCGCGTCGCGGGCCTCGAAGTGATAGGCGCAGACCGGCGCCGGGCCCAGAGCCGTAGTGAAGGCGTAAATCGCCCCGTTTACGGGCTCGCCGGCGATGAGGGACATCGGCTGGGTATAGCCGTTGAGAACCAGTGCCACCTCGACCGGTGCCGCCCCGGAACGGTCGGTAAGCCGCACCTGAAAGCGGAACAAGGCATCCATCCTGGGATTGCCGGTTGCCGGATCGAGATTTCCGGCCGCATCCCCGCCATCCTCGCGGATGATGCAACTGGTTCCCGCCCCTGCCGGCGGGCATTCCAACCCGAATGCTTCACTGGCCGTGACGGTCAGGGTGAAGGTCTGGCCGGCTGCCAGCCCTGCGGCGTCGGTCACTGTCAACTCAACGGCATGATCGGCGACGTCTGCGGCTGTCGGGGTTCCATCGAGAGTCGCAGTGCCGTTCCCATGATCGGTCAGGGTCAGCCATAGCGGAGTGACCCCGGTAATGGCCAGAGAGTCCCCGGCGTCCGGGTCCGAGGCATGGACCGCATAGCTGTAAGGATTGCCTTCGCCGACGGAGCTCGGCGGTGTGCTGGTGAAAACCGGCGGATCATTGACGTTGGCCACGGTCAGGGTGAAGGACTGCTCGGCAAAGGCCCCGGCCTGGTCGGTTACCCTCAGAGTCACAGGGTGGCTGCCAACCTCGGCATTGCCTGGGGTTCCGGCAAGGGTCGCCGTCGCGTTGCCATGGTCGGTCAGGGAGAGCCATCCGGGATGGATGCCGGTGAGTGACAGTGAATCGCCGGCATCCACATCCGAAACCGAAATGCTGTAGCTGTAAGCGGTATCTTCGGTGGCGGTGCTTCTGGCGCTGCTGGTGAACGTTGGCGGGTCGTTGACATTGGTCACGCGGATGGTGAAGGTCTGGGTATCGTTCAGTCCGGCGGCGTCGGTGACGGTCAGATCCACGTTATGGCTACCGACGTCGCTATTGCCCGGAGTTCCCGAAAGGGTTGCGGTCCCGTTGCCGTGATCTGTCAAGATCAACCATCCCGGCAAGGTGCCGGTGATCGTCAGGACATCGCCAGGGTCGGGATCCGCGGCGACGACGTTGTAGCTATAGTCGGCGTCCTCGATCGCCGAGTCCGCCGGGGCACTGGTGAAACCGGGAGGATTGCTGCCTGGAGGGCCGGGAGGTTTCAGGGCCGGCAAGGCCAAGTCGACCGCCCTCAGGGCGTTGAGACGCCCCCACCCATGGTAGCGGTCCCACCCCGGCGTATCTTCCCCGGGATTGCCGACCTGGTCGTCTGCCGTTTGCCGGATGATGTCCGCAATTGCATCGGGCCCCAGACCGGGGTCGGCCGCGAGCACCAAAGCGGCAACCCCCGCCGCATGCGGTGCGGCCATGGAGGTGCCGTCCCAGGCCTGGTAGCCGTTGCCGGGGACGGTGCTCAGAATACTCTGCCCGGGGGCGACCAGATCGATGTAATCGCCAAAGTTCGAACCCCAGGTCGCATTGGAGACCCGCCTGTCGGCACTGTCGGTAGCTCCCACGGCCAGCACGTTCTGGTAGGCGGCAGGGTAGCTGGGAACATCGGAGCCCTGATTTCCAGCCGCCGCCACCACCAGGCACCCATTCGAGTGGGCGTAGTCGATGGCATCCTGAAAGGCTTGACTGTAAGTGGGGGCACCGACGCTCAGATTGATGATTCTTGCCCCCTGGGCCACCGCATCCTGGATACCGCTGACGGCCCAGGACGTCCAGCCGCTGTTGTTGCCGTCAAGAACCTTGGATGCAAATATCCGCGAATTCTTCCCGACTCCGGCAATCCCCTGACCGTTGTTGACAACCGCCCCGACGATACCGGCCACGTGGGTTCCATGGCCGTGATCGTCGGCGGGATCGGCGTCCTGGTTGGCATGGTCATAGCCGGCCACCACCCGCCCGGCGAGGTCCTCATGGCCGGCGTCCACCCCGGTATCGAGAATCGCCACCATAACCGCAGGCTCACTTCCCACCAGGTCCCAGGCCTCGGGAACCCGGATTTTCTCCGGGGCCCATTGGGAAGAATAGCGGGGGTCGTTGGGAACCAGAAGTCCCCATATTTGGATATCCGGCTCCGCGTATTCCACCGCCGGGTCCGACTCGAGCTCTTCGAGAGCCGCCATCTGGTTATCTTCAGGGAGGTAAAACAGAAATATCCGGCCCAGGCCCGAAGGGTCCAGGTCCGGCTCCGGGACGGGTCCAATAACCGTTGGCACCGATACGGCCTGGCCGGCCAACGTGGGAACGATCCTGGCAATCCGACTCACCCGATGGCGGGCTATCTTTTCCTCCAGAGAAGCGGTTCCGGACGTTGTCCCAGTCGTAAGCCCCTGCGCCGCGTCCAATTGAACGCCGGGTTTCAGCTTGACGATGATCCGGTCCCGGGCCTTTTCAGGCGGCCGGCCTTGGCGAAGGGCCTTCAACGACTTTCCGGCCCGTTTCCCGGCTTCAAGCGCCGAGGTGGGGGTACGGGCGTCAAGATGCGCGGGGAGCGCCAGGGGTACAAACAACAAAAGCAGCCAGATCCTGCCGGGTTTCGATAAAAGCCCTTTCATAAGTACGCTCCTGCTGCCGAAGCCGGAAAAAGTGAAGCTCAACTAATTCTTGGTTTTGTCTGCTGCCCCCCCAAAAAGCTATGTCCCAATCAGCTGGTTCATCTCGGCCTTTCCCATTCGTCTGGTCTTTGGATTTCGCCCCCTTGCCCTTCTGAATAATCCCCGATGCAGAGCACAAGAACTGTCACTCGGGCGTCTTAAATAGCAGGACCTGTGCCAGCGGTATAAACACATAAAATCATTACCTATCCACTCAAGAAAATAGGAAAACGATCATTAGTGTCAACCAAACCGACAACCGGTCCGTGTCCCCACATTCGCCCCCCATAAACCTTTGCGAGGCTTGTCCACCGAAAAAAACTTAGCAATTTCGATATCTTAACAGACTCCTCTCATTACAAATTCCTGCATTGCAGATATCAACCACGGATTTTCAGAACCAGATTGCGGCATTCGTCCTTTTTCCGGCAGCTGATTATTTGCCAAACGCACTCTGCGTGAAAGGTCTGGGCAGCCAGCCTCTGACGCTCTGCGGCACGCCCATTTTCCTGTCCAAACCTCGGGTACCAGAAATCCATGCCGAAAGTTATTTGATTGTTTGGTCTGATTTGCTTTGGGGTGATGGGAATACGAAGGGCACAAGTGGGAAATGTCAACTTTTTCGACAACACGAGCGGGGATTGCTGAGAATTATCATTAAAAGACTTGCGGCAAAGGGGAGAAATGGGCCACCATAGAGTCAGGTTTCGCAGATTTCCCTGGACTCCCAGGTCCGCTTGAAATCGTTGCCCCCACAGGCCTTCGATATGCGAAAATCGACTTTTTTCCTGTCCCTGATGACGGTGGTCCTCGGCCTTCTCTGCGCCATGCTGGCCCACGCCCTGGTGCAGCGCGAGGCGGCCGAACCGGTTCTGCAGGAGAAGGCGCAACTGGTCAAACGCCTGCATCTGACCGACCTCTGCCTGTTTACCGAGGCCCGCTACACCCGCCACCCCGCCATGGCCGATCTGAACACGCCATTTCAGGACTATCCTTTGTCCATGGAACATTATCCGTCCGGCTCGCTGATCGGGCCCCCCAACCACCTGAAAGCCGGTTCTGATCGCCATGCCCTGGATTGAAAAACAGCGCTACCTGATCGACCTCACCCTGTCTTCGATGCTCCGGCGCAAAGGCAAAAACACCGCGCTGGTGCTGGTCTACACGACCGTCGTGTTCCTGCTGGCCTCGGTCATGCTCTTTACCCACGCCCTTCAGCACGAAGCCGACGTGGTTCTCAAGGAGGCTCCGGAGATCGTCGTCCAGCGCCTCTCGGCCGGGCGCCATGCCCTGATCCCGGAAAGCTACGCCCGGGACATCGAAAAGATCCAGGGGGTCAGCGAAGTCAGACCCACCCTGTGGGGCTACTATTTCGACACGATCTTCGAAGCCAACTACACCCTGATGGTCCCCGAGGATTTCCCATACGAATCGGGCAACATCGCCATCGGCTCGGGCATTGCGGAAATCAGCCAGTCCTCGGTCGACAACATCCTTCCCTTTTGGACCTACCGGGGAGATCTGCTCAGCTTCAACATCAGCGAAATTTTCCCCGCCGACTCGGAGCTGGTCGCCACCGACCTCATATTGGTTTCCGAAGAAGACTTCCGCATGCTCTTTGGCACCCCTGAAGGCTTCGCCACCGACCTCCACCTCAAGGTCCGCAACGCCAATGAGGTTCCGGTTATCGCCGCCAAGATCCGCAAGCTGCTCCCCGACACCCGACCGATCGTGCGCGACGAAATCGCCCGGACCTATGATGCGGTTTTCAGTTGGCGCAGCGGAATCCTGGTGGCGATCCTGGCCGGCTCGGTGCTGGCCTTCATCATCTTCGCCTGGGACAAGGCTTCGGGACTGAGCGCCGAGGAAAAAAAGGAGATCGGCATCCTCAAGGCCATCGGCTGGGAGACCGCGGATGTTATCCAGATGAAGTTCTGGGAGGGGGCGGTGGTCTCGCTGACCTCCTTTCTGGTGGGGCTGCTGCTGGCCTATTACCACGTGTTTTTCACCTCCTCGGCCCTGTTCGCCCCGGTACTCAAGGGTTGGGCGGTGCTCTATCCCGAATTCCGGCTGGCCCCGGCCATCGACCCCTACCAGGTGGCGACGCTGTTCTTTCTCACCGTGATCCCCTACACCGCCGCCACCATCGTCCCGGCCTGGCGGGCGGCGACCATCGACCCGGATGCGGTGTTGCGGAGTTGAAGGCAAAGGCGGCATTTCAAAGCTCTTTTTGGATGCTGATAAAATCTGTTGAACGCTGATTTTAGACCAAACCAGATTGCAGGATGGGTAGCGCACCACAATATACTTCCTAAAGCCTTATCACTAACGACTAACTGCTCATAACTCATCACCGCCCATGATCGAACTGACCGAAGTCACCAAAATTTTCAACCAGGGCCGCCCCAACGAGTTCACCGCCGTGCGGGAGGTTTCCCTGGCCATTCAGGGGGGCAAAGTCACCGTGCTCAAAGGCCCGAGCGGCTCGGGGAAAACCACCCTGCTCAGCCTGATCGGCTGCATGGCCCGGCCGAGCGCCGGCCGCATCCGCCTGAGTTATGCGGAGAAAAACCCCACACCGGGCCAATCGGGCTTCCCCGGCGGAGACGTCACCAGCCTGCCGGAGCGGTTTCTTACCGAAATCCGCCGGCACACCTTCGGCTTCATCTTCCAGCATTTCCACCTGGTCAAGGGCCTCACCGCCCTGGAGAACGTGATGCTCCCCGCCTACCCCAACGGCGAGGCGTACAGGGAGCTCAAGGGCCGGGCCGTGGATCTGCTCGACCTGCTCGGCATCGCCGGCAAGGCCCAGGCCAGTGTCGACTGGCTCTCCGGGGGCGAGATTCAGCGGGTCGCCATCGCCCGCGCCCTGATCAACAACCCGGCGGTGATCATCGCCGACGAACCGACCGCCCACCTCGACACCCAGTTGGCCTCGGAGTTCATGGTCATCCTGGCGCGGCTCAAGGAGCGCGGCAAAACCATCGCCATCGCCAGCCATGACCCGCTGGTGTACCAGGCGCCGGTAATCGACCGGGTGGTGGGGCTCCGGGACGGACGGATCGAGGCTGAAGCGTGAAACTCGCTCACGGCGAAGGGCCCGCTCACCGCCCCTTCCCTGTGCTCACGCGAGAGAACCGACAAGCGGGCGAGAGGCGGCTTGTCAGGATGTTGTCAACCATCCGTCGCTAGATTACCCTATACGGCCTTTTATGCTCCTCCATCCCACCATCATCGCTCTGCTGGTCACCTCGGCCCTGATCTCGCTGCTGCTGCTTTACTGCAGCGGCATCGGGCTGCAGATCCTGGTTCGCTGGAACCTGAAAAGCGGCAGCGAGCGGCAGCTGCGCCTTGAACGCAAGACCTACCTGGTAACCACCATCCTGTTCAACGTGTTGATTTTTCAGCTGGCCTCGCTGTTTCTGTTCGTGTTCACCGCCGACCGCCTCCACCCGCTGTTCGTGGGAGCGATGTGCGCCGCCGGGACGCTCAACGCCAATCCCTTCGGCTACCCGACCCTGCTGCTCAAGATCGCGACCTTTTTCCTGGCCGGGCTGTGGCTGACCCTCAACCATGCCGACACCCGTGGCTACGATTATCCGCTGATCCGCCTCAAATACGCCCTGCTGCTGTTGCTCACCCCTTTGGTCCTCGCCGAAACGGCCGTGCAGACGCTGTACCTCCTGGGGCTCAAGCCCGACCTGATCATTTCCTGCTGCGGCAGCCTGTTCGGAGCGGGGGGCGACGGGCTCGCTTCCGAACTAGCGGCCCTGCCCGTCGAACCGGTACGCCTGATTTTCTTCACCATCCTCGCTCTGACCTTCGCCACGGGGCTCTGGTTTCTTTTGCGGGGACGGCAGGGCTGGCTGTTCGCTCTTGCCGGCGCGGCCAGCTTTCCGGTTTCCGTCGCCGCGCTCATCTCCTTTATCTCCCTGTACTATTATGAACTCCCCACCCACCACTGCCCCTTTGACATTCTGCAGGCCGGCTACGGGTACGTCGGCTACCCGGTTTATCTCACCCTGCTGGGAGGGACGGTCAGCGCCGCGGGTGTTGGCCTCCTCGCGCCCTTCGGAGCGAAGCCCAGCATCGAGGAAAGCCTTCCCGGGATCCGGAAGCGCCTGGCCCTGGCCAGCCTTCTGCTGTTCGCGCTGTTCGCCGCGCTGATCGGTTGGAAGCTGGCGACCTCCAACCTGATCCTGGGCGGGTATTAGAAGAAGGTGCCTGAGAGGCTAAAACGGCGGGGGCTGTGGAGGGTTGGGCGGGAGGGTGACGAACTGCCAGGTGTAGGCGTCCTGAAGGGGGTTGCCGGCCAGGTCGGTGACCGCTGGCTCCACCGTGACGAGGTACGTGGTGTCGACCAGGAGGGACTCCGTCGGGGTGAAAATAGCGGTGTGGGCGGCGGCATCATAGTCCAGCCTACCGGCAACGGGTGAGTTGTCGAACTGGCGCTCGAGCCGGATGGCAAGGGTGGCCGGGTCGACGGCTTCGCTGAAGGTGACCCGGATATCCGCTTCCACCCCGACCCCGGAAGCCCCCGCGGCTGGAAAATTGCCGGCCACCGTGGGCGCCGGCCCGGTCACAAAGCTCCAGCGGTATTCGCCCGGGAGCGGATTGCCGGCGAGATCCGCCACCCAGGCGGCGATGACCGCTGTGTAACGGGTGTCGGGCTTCAGCAGGCTGTCGGATGTGAAGGTCACGGTCAGGGTGGAGCGATCGAAGGACAAGGTGCCCGGTTCGTTCAGGCCGGAATCGTCCTGCAGCAACAGAGCGCCGCTGGGTTGCGCCAAATCGAGCGCCTCGCTGAAGGTTGCCGTCACCAGCGTATCCTCGGCCACGCTGGCCGCGTTCACCTTCGGAGAAGTGCCGATCACCGCCGGCGCGGTCGTATCCCCGGAGCCGCCCCCTTCGCCGCCGCCCCCGCCACAGCCGGACAGTGCCGCTGCGGCGAGAAAACATCCGAGAAGCACTAGCCTGCGTTTCATTTCCCTTCCCAACTGGTGCCGGTCCTGGCCGGGAGAGCATGTTTTGCCGCTTCTTGTACGGCCTTTGATTCGGGCATGGCTTGGTTTTTTAAAATCAGCACTTATCCGGCCTTTTCAGCTTTGCGCATCGCGCCGCTGCCTTTCGGTTCCGTTCAGGAGGTCAGTATCCTCTCCGCTTATTGCGCCGGCTTTGGAAGAATCAGGCGGTAGGAAGCATCCGAGCGGGAAAGATACAGCCAGTAGCCGATCCAGGGGACGAGCGAGGCATCGGGGTCGAGATTGCTGCTGATGTAGCCGTAGCGGTTCCCCCAGTCGCTTCCCTGAAAATAGTAGGCGACGTTGGGCAGCCACCTTTCGGTTGTCGCCTGCGGCCAGGGCACCGGCGCCGCCGCCCCCCGCTGCACCTCGATATCGGCCAGACGGACCAGACCGCCGTAGGGGTTGCTGATCATGTTCCACCCGGGCAGAAGGTCCAGGGTGAAATCTTCGGCGGCGATTTCGGGAACCGAATCCACCTTGGGCAGGGCGTCACCGACATCGGCCTGCCGTAGGAAATAGCCCTCTCCCGCCCGAACCGGCCCGGTCTGATCGACCAGCGCGAAGTACCCGGAATTGCCCAGCGAGGTCAGCCCTTTCGAAATCCAGCGGTAGGCATTCGCCGTCCCCAGGGCCTGGGTGGCGTTCAGGGTCGTGCGGTTCAGCTCACGGGGCACGCCGACCAGGTTGATGCCGGCCACCAGTCTCACCGCCGGGCCGGCGATCTCACCGCTTGCCGGATGCCGGAAGATGACGTTTCCAGCCGAATCCCGCGCTTCGAAGTGGTAGGCGCAGACGGCCGCCGGGCCCAGCCAGGTCGTGAACGCGTAGGTCGCCCCGGTCACCGGGTCGCCGCCGGCAGGTTGCATGGGGTAGGCATAGCCGTTGAGGACCAGCACGATCTGCTGGGGCGGCGCGCCGGAGGGGTCGGTGAGCACCACCTGGAAGCGGAACTGGGCGTCGATGCGCGGTTTGCCGGTCGCCGGATCGAGGTTGCTCGAGGCATCCCCGCCATCTTCGCGAATCACGCAGGCCGGCCCAGCCCCAGCGGTCGGACAGGCCAGGCTCGCCGGCTGCACCGCGATGGCGGATACGGTCAGGGTAAAGGATTGGCTCGCCGAGAGCCCGCCCGCGTCGGTTGCCGTCAGGGTTACGGGATGGTCGCCCACGGCGACGGCGTCCGGGGTCCCCCCCAGGGCCGCGGTGCCGTCGCCGTTATCGGTCAGGGTCAGCCAGGTCGGATAGGTGCCGGAAATGACCAGGTTGTCGCCGGCGTCGATGTCCGATGCCGTGACGGCATAGCTGTAGGCGCTCCCCTGTTGGGCTGCGGTCACCGGCGTGCTCGTGAAGGCCGGCGGGTCGTTGACGTTCGCTACGCTGAAGGTAAAGGACTGGGTGGCGGAAAGACCGCCAGCGTCGGTCACTTCAAGGTTGATGGCATGATTCCCGACCTCGGCGTTGCCGGGAGTACCGCTCAGAGTCCCAGTGCCGTTGCCGGTGGTATTCAGGGTCAGCCACGCCGGATAGGTGCCGGTGAGGGTCCGGCTATCGCCGGCGTCGGGATCGAAGGTGGTGATGGCATAGCGGTAGGCGCTTCCCTGCCGGACCGAGGTCACCGGATCGCTGTTGAAGCCAGGAGGTTCATTGACGTTGGCGACCGTGATGGTAAAGGATTGGTTGGCTGTCAGACCGCCGGAATCGGTCACGGTGAGGCCGACGGGATGGCTCCCCACCTGGGCATTGCCGGGGTTGCCGCTCAGGGTGGCGGTGCCCTGGCCTGAGCTGGTCAAATTCAGCCAGCCGGGATAGGTACCGGTGATGGTCAGGGTTTCGCCGGGGTCCGGGTCTGCGACGATGATACTGTAACTGTATGCGACCCCTTCCGTCGCCGCGGTCACCGGATTGCTTGTAAAACTCGGGGGATTGTTGGGGGGAGATAGCGTCTCCACCGCTCTCAGGGCGTTTACTCGTCCCCAGCCGTAGAATTGGTCCCAGCCGGAGGTGTCTTCCCGGGGGGAGCCGACCAGGTCGTCCGCCGTTCTCTGGATCAGGTCCTGAATCTGGTCCGCCGTCAGACCGGGATCTATCGAGAGAATAAGAGCTGCAATCCCCGCCACCATCGGTGTCGCCAGTGAAGTCCCGTCCATGCTCTGATAGGAATTGCCCAAAGAGGTACTGAGAATGTTGACTCCGGGGGCAACCACATCGATATGAGCCCCAAAGTTGGAGCCCCAGACCGAGTTCGAAGCCCGGTTGTCCCTGCTGTCTGTTGCGCCGACCGCCATGACATTCGGGTAGGCCGCGGGGTACTGCGCCGTCCCCGAGTTTTGATTCCCCATGGCGGCAACCACCAGGCAGCCTTTTGAATGAGCATAGTTGATCGAGTCCTGAACCGCCGGGTTGGCGAATCCTCCCAGGCTCAGGTTGATGATCTTGGCACCGTTGTCCACCGCATAACGGATACCCCGGAACAGCCAACTGGAAAACCCGTCGCCGTTACTCTGCAGAACCTTGACCGGCATAAGGCCGACGCTCCAGTTGATTCCGGCAATGCCGATGCCGTTGTTCCCCGCCGCGCCGATGATGCCGGCCAGGCGCGTACCATGGCCGTTGTCATCCATGGCATCGCTGTCGTCGTTCACGAAATCGTAGCCGGGGACCAACCTTCCCGCCAGGTCCGGATGGTTGTAGTCGATCCCCGAGTCGATAACGGCGACCAGGACATCCGAATTTCCGGTCGAAAAATCCCAGGCCTGCGGAGCTCGGATATTATCGAGAGCCCATTGGGACGGGTACCGGGGATCATTGGGAAGCTGATAGGCGCGGACCACGTGGTCGAAATCGGCATATTCGACTTCCGGGTCCGAAGCGAAATCCTCGAGGGCCGCTTTCAGATCTGCGCCGCGGGAAAGGCGAAGCATATAAACCCGGTCCAAACCCCAGGGGTCTGGTTGGGATCGTTGTTGGGCACTTAAAGTCGACGGCGCCCCGATGCTCGCCGGATTTTTCACCAGTTGTTCAACAGCCGTTACCCCATGCCGCCGAAACTTCGCTTCCAGAGCGCTTGTCGCAAGGATGTCAGCGGCGTTGGCTTCGGACATCGGCACCACCTCCGGCAGACGGTTCTTCAGCTTGACCAGGATGCGGTCCCCGGCAACCGTTGCAGGCCTCTGACGCATTTTTGATTTCAGCTTCCCCGGCCTGAGGGACGGGCTTCCTTGTCGTTCCTTGAGCAGCTGGTCGGCGCGGTTTTGGGCGAATGCGGGGACTGCAGGAAGGAGCAGCAGGACGACAAGCAGAAGAGAGGTTCGGGTATGGCGACCGATTTTCATTTAGGCCCTCCCATTCAAGGAGCTTCATGGAAACAGGCTTAGATTATAACGACAAAAATTTGATTTTCACGCCCGTCGGGGGATTTTTAAAATCGCGAACCAGGGTTAACGGTCGGGACGAAAACGCGCTAAGGATTTTTGGCGGCGCGTCCTGTCTGGAACCGGTTTGCATCATGCGCTTCTTGCCCAAAAACGAACGACGGCCCTGGGGCCGCCGCTTGTCGTAGAGTTTGGATTAACCTTTTTTCTGCCGCCGCCTCAGGTAGGCCAGACCGCCGAGACCCGCTCCGAGCAGCAAGAAGGTGGAGGGCTCCGGAACCGGAGCCACGTCTTGCGGGATTTGTCCGTCGGGCAGGAAGAACAGGCCTTGGGCAGTCAACTGGATGTCGAACGTTTCGTTGCCAAAGTCATCAACGATCAACAGGGCCTCTTCAATGAACCAATCGATACCGCTCACCGTAATGTCGAAAAACCTGTTATTCAACTCGAAATCAAACACAAAGTAGTCAAAGCCGGTCAAGACCCCATCACCGTTGCCAAACAGCATCAGAGGAAAACCATTGTCGAAATCCAGATCATTTTCGGGGAAGAGGGTTAGGTTGCCAAAATCGAATTGGAAATCAAACGTTGCGTCGTTTACCAGATCAAATCTATTCGAGTCGATGGTGGTCGAGTCAACCAGCTCGTCAAAGTTGGTAGTTGCGTCATCGTAGGTGGCGAAGCCGCCGACGAGGCTGAAGTTGTTGAAAACAGCGGGGGTCCCCCCGCCCACGTTGAAAAGGTTTTCTTCGAATCCGAAGGGATTATCAGCCAACGCGAAGGTCACTCCGCCGGAAAGGGGGTCGGTTACAATAATGGCAAGGGCCGGGGCACTCGCCCCCCCCAACATGACCACAGCTGTCAGCACAGCAAGCAACCAATTTCTCATTTTCATATTCTTCCCTCCATTAGGGTTCAAGGAACTTCCCATTAGGGTTCGAGGAACTCCCAAAAACTGGATTGAGGAGCATCCCCCGGTGGATGGATTGTCTACTTCACCCATCCAACCTAAACCTGAGTGATACTTGGGCAGTAAACTCCAAGGGCAGTAAATTAAAATTACATTAAAAACGAAAGCACCATTTGTGCCAGATGAATATCCACGCAGAATCATTTATATTTTACGCAAGCCTGCATTTTCCCCGGTCAGATGTAAATTTTTTCGACAGCCCTTCCTGCTGCCCCTGCGGGTTTAACGGCTCAAACTGGCTGACTGTTTTATTTTTCCATCTGAGTCAAGCGGACTTTTATTTTGCCCAACTGTCGCTTATGTTCCTGAGGGAACCAATTGCAGGGTCTTCCTCGATAGGTTTTTCCCGACAGCTGCAAAGTTGTAATTTTTTTCGACAAGCCATTGAAAGTCATTCAACAACTTAAACAATTTCAAACCCTTAAGACGAGACAACCCTTCCGCCCTCCGCTCTCCCCGAGATTTTCCGGCCCGACCCACGGCAGGAAAACTGCAAAAGCAGGATTTTCCTACCCCAAAATACGGGAATATCCCCATAACCATTTTGCCCATTTCAGATATTAATCAACCTGAATGTTTAAAAGGTTTTTATTTTTTTCGCCTTCGACACCAAAAAATCCTTTTAAACACCGCGGCGGGCTAAATGTACAACCGCGAGCAAGTGGAAAACCCGGACCGCTTCAAACTCCACCCAAATGCCTTTAAGTAGTTGAAAGATTAAGAAATCTTATCGACTCAACAGACGAAGAAGGGGAGCACGGACGCTACGGAAGCAGGAAATGTCGACATTCTTAACACCGATGAAAACACCGGCAAAGCCAAGAAGAAAAGAAACTACGATTTCGGCTAGTTACCAAACCGGAATCGTTCTTGAAGATCCAAGTTGGCCACGACAAAAGTACTCCGAGCAACGATCTGCTCTCCGGGTAGGGGGCAGTCATTTCGACCAATGAACAAGGGCAAACCACAAATGAACAATCGAAGCATAGGAAGGAGGACCCTGATGGCAAGGCAACGATCACCCAACAATCCCAGCGGGAAAAAGTCCGACCGTTTTCGCGGCAGCATCCTGGCTCTGACCGGGGCGCTCCTGCTGCTGCCGCTGTGCCTGGCGGCCCCTTCGCCAGTTAGCGCGCAGGCTTCCTGCACAACCACTGTCCGTGCCGACGTGGTGGCGCTGGACCAGTTTCTCACCTTCAACCGGCTGGGGGCCGTCAACCCGCAGGGGATGATTTACGCCCTGGCCCGGGATGTCGTCCCCAAGAACACCCCCCCGGAAGACCAGGATCTGGCACACAGCTGCCTCAACGCAAGCTGCTCTCCGGGGGATGTCAAACTGCGCGACGACAAGCGCCCCCGCCCCATCGCCCTGCGGGTGAACGAGGGCGAGTGCCTGGAGATCACCTTTACCAACCTGCTCGCCAAACCCGCTGCCGCGGCAGCCGCATTAGACCCGGTCACCGGTATCGAACTGAATGACCAGCCCGCAACCCGCCTTGCCGGCATTCACATAACCGGCATGCAGCTCAACGACAACATTCTCGACGATGGCTCGAACGTGGGCAGCATCGTCCCGGCGGGCGGCTTGGTGGACAGCGGGGGAACGATCACCTACAAGGTCTTCGCCGAAAAGGAAGACGCTTTCGTTCTGTACAGCCCCGCCGCCAACGTGGGTGGCCAGGGGGGCAGCGGCACTCACGCTTTCGGGCTCTTCGGCATTGTGAACGTCGAGCCGGCAGGAGCCGAATGGTTCCGCAGCCAGGTAACCCGCGAGGATCTGGAACTGGCTCTGGATAAAGACTTCCGCGAATATTGCGATGACGGCAACGGGGGTTATTATTCGGATTACGGCTACTTCTGCAGCGGACAGCCGAAAATCAATTACGATGCCACCTACCCGGCAGGTCACCGCTTTGCCGGCCTGCCGATCCTCAAAATCAAACAGGGGAATACCATCGTCCACTCCGAGCTGAACGCGATCATCGCCAATTTCAGCAAGTATTACCCGGACAACCCGGTCTATCCGAATCGGCAGCAACCTTTCCGCGAGCTCAGCGTCATCTTCCACGACGAGATCAAGGCCATCCAGGCCTTCGACCTGTTCAGGGACAACGACTTCGCCTTCACCCTGCACAGCGTCGTGGACGGGTTCGCCATCAACTACGGCACCGGCGGCATCGGCGCCGAGATCATTGCCAACCGCCTCGGGGTGGGCCCCATGCACGACTGCGTGGACTGCCAGTATGAAGAGTTCTTCCTCTCCTCCTGGACCGTTGGCGACCCGGCCATGATCGTGGATATTCCCGCCAACGCCGTGCTGGGTGCCGGCGGTATCGTTACCCCGCCTGTCCCAAGGCCGGGCGGGGTTAATGTAGCCCCCACCCCTGGGGCGAAGGCCAATTTCGCCTTCTTCCCCGCGGACCCTTCCAACGTCTGGCACAGCTACCTGAACGACCACGTAAAGGTCCGCAACATTCACGTCGGCAGCGAACACCATATCTTCCACCTGCACACCCACCAGTGGCTGTTCACCCCCGACGACGACAACTCCAACTACCTGGACTTCCAGGCGATCGGCCCCGGCAGCGCCTATACCTACGAGATTGCCTACAACGGCAGCGGCAACCGCAACAAAACCCCGGGGGACGCCATCTTCCATTGCCATTTCTACCCCCACTTCGCGCAGGGGATGTGGGGCCTGTGGCGGATTCACGACGTGTTTGAACTCGGGACGGAGCTGGATGAAACGGTCGGTGTCCTTGGCCACGGCAAGCCCGCGCCTGGAGCCAGGGCCCTGCCCGACGGCGAAATCGCAGCCGGCACGCCGATCCCCGCCGTCGTGCCACTTCCCGGTCTGCCGATGGCGCCCATGCCCGAGGCCGACGTGGACATCGTGGGCGGCCGGGCGGTCATCACCCCCCTCGACAAATACGATTATGACGGCGACGGGGAGATCGATGAGAACGAGCCCGGCAACCCGGGCTACCCCTTCTTCATCGCCGGCGTCGCTGGACACCGCCCGCCGACCCCGCCCCTCGATATTGCACCGGACGGGGTCGGGGGACTGCTCGATGGGGGACTGCCGCGTCACGTGATCACCTCCTCCCCCGACGACGCGGGGGCTGCGGCGCCGGGGCCGGCCTTCGAAAGCTTTGAGACGCCGCTGAATTTTGACAAGGTCCTGCTCGCCGTCGATGCCGAGTTCCTGCCCGAAGAGGGAACCGCGGTCGAGCAGGCGGCGATGCGATTCCACGAGAAGCATTTCCACGACACCTTGACCCCCGAGGGCTACCTTGCCGCGTTCGAAACCAACGGCATGCAGCGGGTCGCGGGCGCCCCCTACGCCGAGCCCTGCCGCCCCGACAGCTTCGGGCAGACCGGCGACGGCTACTTCATCTCTCCCATCGGCAACCCCAGAACCTACCGGGCCGCGGTCATCGAGACCGACGTGATTTTCAACAAGGTGGGCTGGCACTTCAACCAGCAGCGCATCATCACCCTCGAGCAGGACGTGCAGGCCACCCTGGACAAGGTCCGGCCACCCGAGCCGTTCGTAATTCGCCTCAACACCAACGACTGCATGGACTTCTATCACACCAACCTGGTCCCCAACGTCTACCAGCAGGACGACTTCCAGGTAAGAACGCCCACCGACGTTATCGGCCAGCACATCCACCTGGTGAAATTCGACGTGACCTCATCCGACGGCGCGGCCAACGGCTGGAACTACGAAGACGGTACCTTCAGCCCCACCGAGGTGGTCGATCGCATTGAGGCGATCCGCGCCTTCCACGGCTGCACAGCGGGTGATCACTCGCTCGACTGCCCGGAGCCGAAGGCCGGTTTCCGCAACGTACTCGGCGCCCGCACGACCATCCAGCGCGTCTGGGCCGACCCCACCAGAAACAACCAGGGGATCGACCGGGGCCTCGGCAACATTTTCACCCACGACCACTTCGGCCCATCCACCCACCAGCAGGCCGGGCTCTACGGCACCATGCTCATCGAGCCGGAAGGCTCCACCTGGCGGGATCCGGAGACGGGCGTCACCTTGGGCACCCGTTCCGACGGCGGTCCCACCAGCTGGCGAGCGGACATCCTCGCGGGGGAAGACAGCTACCGAGAATTCTTCTTCGAATTTGCCGACTTCCAGCTGGCCTACAATGCCGACGGGGTACCCATTAATCCGCCGGTTAAAAAAGAGGTGCCGCTGCCGGATATCGTCGTGCCGGCAGATGTTTGCCCCAACGGCGATCCCGCCCCCTGTCCGGAGGCCATCTCGGCCAACGACCCGGGCACCTTCATGGTCAACTACCGCAACGAACCCGTCGGCCTGAGGGTCAGCCAGCCCGGCGGCTCCTTCCGGGAACAGGCCCCCGGCCTGGCCGGGGATCTCTCCTACGCCTTCTCGTCCAGGATCACCCGCGGCGACCCGGCCTTCAACTCGCAGCCGGGCTACTATGCCCAGCCCCTGACCCAGGACGTGCAGCCTCGCGACCCGTTCACCCCGCTGTTGCGGATGTACAATGGCGATCCGGTCCGGATCCGGACCCAGGTCGGAGCGACCGAGGAGATGCACAACGCCAGCGTCCACGGGATCAAGTGGACCCAGGAATATTTCAGCCCCAATACCGGCTGGCGCAACGCCCAGGCGATGGGGATCTCGGAGCAGTTCCAGTTCCTGGCCCCGGTCATCACCAGCGGGGTGCGGACCGGCACCAAAGCTGACCACCTCTATTCGATGAACTCGTCGGTCGACGGCATTTGGAATGGCGCCTGGGGGCTGATGCGCAACTACGCGACCAAACGCGGCGACCTCTACGAGCTGCCCAACAACCCGATCGGCACAACCGGCAAGACCATCTCCAACAAACTCGCCTTCAACGAGATGTGCCCGAAGTCGGCGCCGGTCCGTGCCTACAATGTAACGGCGGTTCTGGCCCGCGATGCGCTGCCCGGAGGGAAACTGATTTACAACTCCAGGCTCGGGGCGGCGGCAGGGTTCCAGGGTCCGCTGAACGACCCCACGGCCATCCTCTACGTGCGTACCGAGGATCTGAACCCGGACGGTACACTCAAGGCGGATGCGCCGATCGAACCGCTGATCCTGCGGGCTGCGGCCGGCGAGTGCGTCCAGGTCACCCTGCGCAGCAACGTCGAAAATATCGATGAGCTCGACGGCTTCAGCACCATGCCCATGATCATCACCCAGGGGGCTGGAGCGGGTGCCAAGCACTTTAACGCCAACAACCTGAACACCTCCCCGAGCTTCGGGCTGCATCCCCAACTGCTGGCCTACGACGTCACCCGCTCGGACGGGGCCAATGTGGGCCTGAACAGCAGAACGCAGACCACCAAGAAAGGGGACCGCCGCCCGGCATTTTACCGCTGGTATGCCGGCGACGTGCGGCTCGAGGGGACCGAACTGAAGTACACCCCCATCGAGTTCGGGGCGACCAACCTGATCTCCTCCGACCCGATCAAGCACGGCGCCAAGGGGGCCGTCGGCGCTCTGATCATCGAGCCCGAAGGGTCAACCTGGGTGGAGAACGACCTCGACCACGTCACCGGACGGAAGACCCGGGCCTCGGCCACGGTGTACTACAAACCGGGCCAGATGAATGAATATGGCCAGGATCATTTCCGCGATTTCGTGGTCGTCATGCAGGATGACATCAACATGCGGCTCGGCAACGGCAACCCACAGCCGACCGTCGCCGAGCAGGAAGACGCCGAGGATACCGGACAGAGGGCCATCAACTACCGGACCGAGCCGATGTGGTTCCGCCTCGGATTCGAGCCGACCATCGATGAAGGCATTACCGGACAGCAGGACTACACCAATTCCCTGTCCAACAGCATCACCGGCGGCAATGACCCCGAAACCCCGGTCTTCGTGGCCAATGCCGGCGAGGAGGTACGGTTCCGCGTCCTGCAGCCGGCCGGGCACAACCGCAGCAGCGTGTTCAACCTCCACGGCCACATCTGGCAAAGAGAACCTTATGTCGACACGGATCCTTACGGTGACGATATCGGATCCACCGCAATCGGGAACAACCTGCTTAGCCGCTGGATCGGCACCCAGGAAGGCCACGGGCCTTTAAACCACTTCGATGTGGTGCCGCGCAATGGTGCGGGCGGCATCAACCGGGTTGCCGGGGACTACCTCTACCGCGACAACACTTCGGTTCATTTCAACAACGGCCATTGGGGAATCTTCCGGGTCAAACCCTGACCCCCGGCCCAACCGTGGGTGCAGCTCCCAAGGGGCTGCACCCACCCTTTCCGGACGGTGAATTCTGAAAAATCAATGTCTTTCAAGAGGTATCGGCATGTACAGGCGTTTCCTTTCCCTCGTCCTTCTGGCCCTGCTCGGCGCCTTCTCTCCGGCAGCGATTGGCGCCGATCTAGAACCCTCGACTTCCACTGGCCCTTCCGCAGAAAAGGCCGCCCGGGAGACCCCGGAGTCAAATGCGGCGAGCCCCGATGAATTCACCCGAAAGGGTGTCCATGTGGAGTTCTCCATCGAGCCCGATTCGCTCTGGGAAGGCCAACCGAAGACCATCCGCGAAGCCGAGGTTGCCGAAATCAAGTTCCGGATCACCGACGCGAAGACCGGCGCGCCCATCAGCCCGCTCGAACCGGCCGTCTGGATCAACCTGGTCAAGGATGCGGAGAAAAAAGGGGACCGGGAGAAATTGAGCTGCAAGGACCAGCTCGGACTCTACCTGCAGGGGATGCTCGCCTTTCAGGCCGATATCGATCTGAACAAGTTTTACATGCTGGTGATGAACAACGACCATAGTATTTCCGTGGTCGACCCGATCCTGGGGGTCACCGGCATTACCCAGCTCTACGCGTTGATCGTTCTAAAGGACCGGGGTGAAGACTGGACCATGAGCTCCGATGAGCGTCACCTGTTCGTGACCATGCCCGAGAGCGGTCAGGTCGCCGTGGTCGACCTGGAAACCTTCAAGGTCCTGAAAAACGTGGAAGCCGGCCGCAACACCGTTCGCATTGCCATGCAGCCCGACGGCAAGTACCTGTGGGTGGGCAATAACGGCGCGGCCGAGGGCGAAACCGGGGTTACGGTCATCGATGCGCGCAACTTCACGGTGGCCGCCTTTATCCCGACCGGGGCCGGACACCACGAGATTGCCTTTTCCGACGACAGCCTTTATGCGTACGTGACCAACAGTGAGCAGAACACCCTCTCGGTGATCGACACCCAAAAGCTGGAAAAGACCAAGGACCTTTCCGTCGGCAAGCGTCCGGTGGCCGTTCACTTCTCCAGTCTGAGTCGGTCCGCTTACGTCGCCAGCGAGCAAGACGGCACCCTCACCATCGTCGACGGAACCACCCAGGAGACCGCCAAGACGATCTCACTGGATCCCGGCCTCATTGCCCTTCGGTTTGCTCCGGGAGACCGGTGGGGGTTTGTGGCCAATCCGCTGAGCAACAACGTGTACATCATCGACGCTTCCAACAACTTCGTCGCCCACACCCTCGAAATCGGTGCCAGACCGCACCAATTCGCTTTCACCGACACCTTCGCTTACGTCCGCTCCCTGGGAACCCCCGAAATCAACCTGGTCCCGCTTGGTCAGCTCGGTCGGGAGAGTCCTCCGGGCCTGCAAAAAATCCCCCTGGGCACGAGGCCGCCGGGAGAATACCCCCTGCCTTCGGTGGCGGACGCGATTACCCCGACCGGGGAATACTACACGGTTCTCGTCGCCAACCCGGCCGACAAGATGGTCTACTACTATATGGAGGGGATGAACGCCGCCAAGGGCTCCTATCCGACCTACGGCCGGATTCCCCGGGCGGTTCGCGTGATCGACCGTAGCATGCGGGAAAAAGAAAAGGGGGTCTACTCGGCCAAGCTCAAGATCCCCAAAGAAGGCAAATACGATGTGACCTTTCTCATCGATTCCCCCTGGGTATACAACTGCTTTGAATTCACTGCCGAACCCAACCCGACTCTGACGCGCCAGAAGCACAGCACCATCCCAAAGATCGAAGTTCTCTCCCCGCAGCGCAGCTTCCCGGCGGGAAAGAACTTCAAGCTGCATTTCTCCCTCAAACAGTCTAGCGACGATGCGCCCATCTCGGGAATCGATGACGTGGCGTTGCTGGTTTCGCGGCCGCCCGGCAACTGGCAAAGCCGGCTGCAGGCGAAACCCCTTGAGGACGGCACCTACGAGGCCAGCATCATGACCGACCGGCCCGGAGTCTACAGCGTCTATTTTGCCGTCCCCTCTATGCAAGTTGACTACAGGCAGTTGCCGTATATCTTTTTAACGGCCACTGAATAACCAACGCTCTTGAAAATTCAGGGGATTTTTACATGCAGCGATTGAGCAAAGCGCTTCCGGCGGCCCCCAGGGTGCTGGTATCACTATTATCCGTTCTGGCCCTGGGTTCCCTGCTGCCGGCATCAATTCAGGCGGCCTCGAGCATCGTCGACCTGCAGGTACCCAACCTGGACATGACCGACCAGGACGGGGAAAGCGGCAAGTTCCTGAGCCATTTCATCGGCGACAAGCTGGTCGCCATAACCTTTACCTATACCACCTGCACCACCATATGCCCGGTTCTGGACGGGATATTCAAAAATGTGCAGAAACGCATTGGCGGCGACCTGGGCCGAGAAATCAGCCTGATCACCATCAGCATCGATCCGGCGACGGACATTCCGCCGCGGCTTAAAGAGCATGCGGAGAAACTCGGGGCGAAACAGGGCTGGACCTTTCTGACCGGCGAAAGGGAAACGGTGAACCTGGTTCTGAAAGGGCTGGAGGTCTATTCCCCGGATATCTACAATCATCCGCCGACCGTTTTTATCGTCGACGGGCGCCGGGGCATCTGGAGCCGCCTGTACGGGTTCCCCTCTCCTGGGCTCATTGAAAAATCCCTCAACGCGCATCGGGCAGGACGTAATGAATCCTGAAGGTCGTAAGATACGCAGGAGGCTGCTGAGTGCCGGCTTGGCCCTGTTGTTGGGGCTCGGTTCATCAGGGGCGGTGCGGGCCCAGCACTCGCAAACACCGCCGCCCATGCCGGCCGAGGCGGCCGTGACCTCGACCGATACCGGAGACGAGGCCCGGGACTACTTTACCGATTTGACCCTCGTCACCCATGAGGGCAAGGAGGTGCGCTTTTTCAGTGATCTGCTGAAGGACCGAATCGTTTTGATCACCGGATTTTACGTCGATTGCGACACGACCAGCCCCAGGCAGAACCTGATGCTCTCACGCCTGCAGAAACAGTTGGGCGAGTTGCTGGGCCAGCAGGTTCGGATGGTTTCCCTGACCGTCGATCCCCGACGGGACACCCCGGAGCTGGTGCGGGCTTATGCCCAGGTGTTCGCCCCCCGGCCAGGCTGGACCTTCGTGACCGGCTCGCCGGAAAACGTCGACTGGGTCAATTACCGTCTCGGCCAGTATACCGACGATCCGGAGACCCATCGGGGCCAGTACCTGCTGGGCAACCTGAAAACCGGGCTCTGGCTGAAAGTAGCGCCCAACGCCAAACCTGACGAGTTGCTCAGCCGCCTCCAACAACTACTCAACGACACGGGAAGCAATCCATCATGACCCTATCACCTGCCTGCCTCCGGGCGTTTTTGCTGGTGCTGCTTCTGCTGCTGCCTGGTCCCAGTCTTTTGGCAGCCGACCTCTCCCCTGCCGAAGAACGAGGGAAAAACCTTTATTTCAGCGGCCTCAGCCCTAGCGGCAAGCCTATTCTGGCCTACTTCGGGGAGGATCTGGTCGAAATCCCCGGCGAATTCGCCACCTGCGGCAGCTGTCATGGCTACGATGGCCTGGGCCGCCCGGAAAGCGGTGTGATTCCCAGCAACATCACCTGGAAATACCTCATCAAAAGCTACGGGCACGTTCATCCCAACGGTGCGGAGCACCCGCCCTTTACCGAAGCAAGCCTCAAGGACTACCTGCGGACCGGAACCTTTCCAGGAGGCGAGGCCGGGGACCCATCCATGCCTGTTTATGAGATGCCTGAGCAGGACCTCGATGACCTGATCGCTTTTATGAGGCATCTAGGGACCCTGCTGGACCCGGGCCTGAGTGAAACCGCCATCCGGGTGGGGACGCTGCTGCCGGCCGAGGGCCGCCTGGGCGAGATCGGCATGGCCATGCGCGGGGTCATCGAGGCTTATTTCAGGGAGATCAACAAGAAGGGCGGCATCTACGGACGGAGCATCGAGCTCGCGACAACCCCTCTGCCCCCCCACCCCGAAACGGCGTCGAGCCGGATCAAGACCCTGCTCGAGGGACAGGATCTTTTTGCCCTGGTCAGCACCTTTACTCCGGAATCGGAAGCCGAAGTTCAATCAGCGCTGGCCACGGAGGACATCCCCCTTATCGGTCCTTTCACGCTCTATCCCGTGGACAGTTATGCCTTGAGCCGTAATACCTTTTCCATCCTGCCGGGGTTACGCGAGCAGATTCAGGGGCTGATCCAATATGCGGGCAACAATCTTCCCCTGACCGCCCCAAGGGTTGCCCTCGTATACTCGAAAGCAGCTCATCTCGGCGGGGTGATCGAGGGTGTGGAACAGGCCTGCGAAAAACGAGGCTGGGACGTTGCGGCAAAACTTCCCTTTACCGCGGGAACCTTCGAGGCGAACGGGCTTGTCGAGCAGTCCAAGGCAACCCGAAGCGACCTGGTGGTATTCCTCGGGGTGGAGAAGGAGCTCCGCGCTTTTCTGGAAGCAGCGGCCCTGAAAAAGTGGTCGCCCTATGTTTTGACTCCTGGCGTTCTGGCGGGCAGAATCGCGCTCGATGCCCCAGAGTCATTTGAAAACCGGCTTTACCTGGCTTACCCGACCATGACCAGCGACCGAAAGGATTGGGGAATAGCCGAATTTTCACGGTTGATGAGGGACAACGACCTGCCCCCCACTCATATCCAGGCCCGGCTCTCGGCGTATGCCTCGGCCAAGATCCTGGTGGAGGCGCTGCGGCTTTCGGGCAGAAAGCTGTCCCGCCGCAAATTAGTTTCGGTTCTGGAGAGGTTTTATAAGTTTGAAACCGGCCTGACCCCGCCCATCACCTACTCACCCAATCGCCGCATCGGGGCCAAAGGGGCCTATATCGTCAAAATGGACCCGCAACTGCGGCAGGAAAAAGGCGCCCCGGTGTCTGCCGAGTGGGTCGATTTGAAATAGCTCGATTAAGAATCCGGAATAGAGGTATCTATGATGAAAACGATACGATTCGACCTGGGGTTTTCGAAGTTACGCCAAACCATGGCAGCGCCAAAGGCCACCCTCTGCGGCTGCCTGCTGATGCTTATCAGCCTGGCGCCAGTGAGTGGACACGCGGCAGCGAGCATCGTGAACATCAAGGTACCCGACTTGGAGCTGATCAACCAGGACGGTGAACCCGGCCGCCTGGTCAGCGACATCATCGGGGACAAGATTGCCGCAATTACCTTCACCTACACCAGTTGCACCACCATCTGCCCGATACTGGACGGGATATTCAAAAGCGTGCAGACCAGGCTGGGGGATGTCCTGGGCCGGGAGGTTTTTCTGATCACCATCAGCATCGACCCAGCCAATGACATCCCCCCCCGGCTGAAGGCCCGGGCCGAAAAGCTCGGCGCCAAGCCCGGCTGGAACTTTTTCACCGGAGAGCGGGAGACGGTCCATCGGGTGTTGAAGGGATTCGAGGTTTTTACCCCGGATATTTACAATCACCCTCCGGCGGTCATTATTGTCGACGGGCGTCGAGACATCTGGAGCCGGATGTCCGGCTTCCCCTCCCCGAAGCTCATCGAAAAAACCCTGAACGAGCACCTTGCGATGCGCCAGGAATCCTGACAGGCGGAGGATGGACAGGAGCCATGCGGTCTTTCTTTAATATTCTGAATTTTACCTACTATCCTGAGAGGCTCCCTTGAAACTGTGCATTTACCCTGCCCTGATTGCCGCTCTCCTGCTTCTCTTCTGCCTGCCCGGGAATGCCGTTGCCGAGGAGGGCACCCCGGACGCTCTTCGGGCCGCAGCCGAAAAGGGTGATCCCCGGGCCCAGTATGAGCTGGGGAAAAAATACGCCAATGGCGACGTGATGCCTCAGGATCTGGGCAAGGCCCGGCTATGGTGGGAAAAAGCGGCCGAGCAAGGCCATGAGCAAGCCTTGTATGGCCTTGGATTTATCTTTGAAAAAGGCGCCGGTGTCCCCCGTGACCTCAAACAGGCTGAAACCTACTGGCAACGCGCCGCCAAGCGGGGCCACGTCAAATCCCAGCTGCTGCTGGGGAGCATGTACGCCCAGGGCTATGGGGTGGAAAAGGATCCCGTGGAAGCCGCCAAATGGGTCAGAATGGCGGCCGGCCAGGGGTATGCGCCCGCCCAGTACAACCTGGGGGTCATGTACGCCAACGGCGAAGGGGTGCCGAAGAAAATCGAGGAGGCGGCAAAATGGTACCGGCTGGCCGCTGAGCAGGGGGAGAGCAACGCCCAGTTCAATCTCGGCGGCATGTACGCCACAGGAGAAGGCGTGGACCAGGATTCCGCCAAAGCGTACGCCTGGCTTAACCTTGCAGCCTTCCGTGGGCATAAGGGCGCACAGCAGAGGCTCCCCGATCTGGCCCAGCTGATCGAGCCCCTCGGGGCGCTTGAAGCCCAGCGTGAAATCGCCGAAGCCGGCAACCTCGACGCCCAGTTCCTGTTGGGGGGGATGTACGCGGGTGGCGAGGGGATGCCGCCCGATTACCCGCAGGCCCTGACCTGGTGGCGACGGGCCGCCGGACAGGGACACCCGGGCGCCCAGTTCAACCTCGGGGTGATGTACGCCAAAGGGAAGGGGGTAACGCAGGACTACGAAGCAGCGATGGAATGGTATCGATTGGCCGCCGAACAGGGCGACCCCAACGCCCAGTTCAATCTTGGGGGCATGTATCTCAACGGGGAGGGGGTGGCCAAGAATGCTCTTCAGGCGTCGATCTGGTTCAAGCTCGCGGCGTCCCAGGGGCATGAAAAGGCCCGCGAACTGCTGGACAAGATCAAAACCGCTCGGGAATAAACCGGCCCTCCCGGTCCCCGGACCACAAGCGAAGGCAACGTCGAAAAAACTTACACTACCGCCCTCCTGTTTTTTTCTGTTCGACAACCCTCTTAGATTTCGGAACCTTACAAGGGCTGCTGCACCTCGCATCTTTCTTGCATAAGGCAGGAATTAATTCTAATCCAGCACTGAACCAGCGAGTTACATCTTCCGCACGGTCCATCAGGGGGGTGGGCACATGGAAGCCAGGCCGTCTGAACCAGCCGATACCGTCCACGCCCCGGCGAACGGCGCCGAGGGACTGCCGGCATTCCGGCTGAAAATATCGCCAAGAGGTCTGCTGACCCTGGTGACGATCTGGATATTCCTGGCCGAAATCGGCGACATGCTGCTTCTCGACCAGCTGCCGCCGCTGCATCCCTTGGCCAAAGCCCTCCTCGATGCCTCTTTCCTGCTGGTCGTCCTCTCCCCGATCTATTTCCTCATGTACCGGCCCCTGGTGCGAATCTGGAAGCAGAGCAGGCGCATGGAACAGGCTCTTCGCCAGAGCGAGGAGCGCTACCGGCGACTGGTCGAGGACATCGATTTCGGCATCAGCCTCATCGACACCGACCACAGGATCGTCATGGTCAACCGCGCCCAGGCCCGCTTTTACCAGAGACCGGCCGAGGCCTTCGTGGGGCGCGAATGTTTCCGGGAATTCGCCGGCCGGGACCACATCTGCTCCCGCTGCCCGGGGGTCAGGGCCATGGCGACCTTGCGCCCCGAAGTGATCGAGGGGGAACGAACCAGGGCCGACGGGACCCGCTGGTTCGCCCACATCCACGCCTTTCCGGTCCTGGCCGCCGACGGCACTCTGACGGGTTTCATCGAGGTGACCGAAGATGTCACCGAGCGCAAGCGGATCGAACGCAAGTTGGTGGAAAACGAAGAGCGGCTCCAATTCGCCCTGGAGGCGACGCGGGACGGCCTGTGGGATTATGACGTAACTGTGGGAAAGGTCTATTACAGCCCCCGCTGGATCGCCATGCTCGGCTACCGGCCTGAGGAAATCGATTCGGAATACCGCCTATGGGAGAAACTTCTGCACCCGGAGGACCGGGCGCGGGTGCTGGCGGCCCTGACCGACCACCTGGAAGGCCGCGCTGCGAATTACGAAGCCGAAGTGAGGATGAAAACCAAATCGGGCCACTGGATGTGGATCCTGACCCGGGGCCGGGTCGTCCGGCGCGACCGCCAGGGCAGAGCGCTGCGCATGATCGGGACGCACACCGACATCACCGACCGGAAGCGGGCCGAGGAGGAAATCCGGTTTCTCAACCAGCAGCTGATCAACCTGACCGAGGAGGAGCGTGCCCGGCTCGCCCGGGACCTGCACGACGAATTCGGTCAGATTCTGACGACCCTGCAGCTCGGCATGGAGACCCTCAGAAACCTGACGCCTGACATGGGCGAGTCCGCCGAAGCCCATTATAAAAGGCTGGTCGGCCTGATCGCGCTGTTAGGCGACCATATCAGGAACGTCTCGGCCCAGTTGCGTCCGAGCGTTCTCGACGACCTGGGCCTGGTCTCCACCCTGCACTGGCACATCGAAAAGTTCTCCCGCCAGATGCCGGGCTTGTCCGTCGAGCTCAAGGTGACGGGTTCCGCCAACCCCCTGCCCACGGACATGGAACTCGCCCTGTATCGGATCTGCCAGGAAGGCCTGAACAACACGGCCAAACACGCCCGGGCCCGACACGCCTGGATTGAGCTGTTTTACAGGGATAACGAGGTGGTGCTGACCCTGCGGGACGACGGCATAGGGTTTTCCCCGGTTCGGACACGCCCGGGGGAAAACGGCTTCAAGGGGATAGGTCTGCTGGGGATGAGGGAACGGGTCGGCGCCTTGCGGGGAACGCTGGACATTTTCTCCGACCATGGCAAAGGGACGACGATTCGAGTGGTCTTGCCCGTATCATCTTAGCAAAAGGGGGGGGGAACAACGATGAACTGCATCAGGGTAATGATCGCCGATGACCATGCGATGGTGCGCGAGGGTCTGCGCCAGCTGCTGGAAACCCAGTCGGACATCAAGGTGGTCGGCGAGGCCAGCGACGGGGTGGAGGCCGTTGAAAATACCCGGATGCTGCGCCCCGACGTGCTGCTGCTGGACATCGCCATGCCCAGGATAAGCGGCCTGGAAGCGGTTCGATTGATTCGGGAGGCCGTCCCGGAGACCCGGATCATCATCCTTTCCATGTACGGCAAAGAGGACTACGCCCACCAGACCCTGAGCGCCGGGGCGACCGGGTACGTGCTCAAGGTCGAGCCGAGCCAAACCCTGCTGACCGCAATCCGCAAGGTCTATCAGGGGGAGTATTTCCTGAGCCCCGGGATCCGGGCCGGAGTCATCGACACCTACGTGAAAAGCCGCAAAAAAGAGGTAACCGCCAGCGAATACGACGATCTCTCGGACCGGGAGAAGCAGGTGTTCCTGCTGCTGGCCCAGGGCAACACCACGGCCCAGGTCAGCGACATCCTCTGCCTGAGCCCCAAGACCGTAGAAAAGCACCGGGCCAACATCACCAAAAAGATCGGCATCAGCCACCCCGTCGAGCTGATGAAGTACGCCGTGCGCATCGGCGCCATCGATCCCGAGACCTGGAAAACCTGAGAGCGGCCCCGCCCCGATGATTTCTTTTCTGCCAAGTCCATAGGGGGTTTTCCTACCGCCAAATAGGGACGATTCCCCATAGCCGGAACAGCGTGTCCTGATAACCTGCCTCTACGCTACGGCGCTCGGCGGGTCGGCAAACCCTTCCATGAACCTGGAGGATGGCAGATGGGGCGAATTCGGGTTTTGATCGCTGACGACCACCCCTGTGTCAGGAAGAGCCTGGATGAGATGCTCGGGACCCAGCAGGACATGGAAGTGGTCGGCGTGGCGGAAACCGGCAGAGAGGCCCTCTCGCAAGTCCTCGCCAAGCGACCGGCAGTGCTGCTGATCGACCTGTCAATGCCCGGAATCGATGGACTCGAGGTGGTCAGGCAGGTCCGGCACAGCGCCCGGCAGACCCGCATCCTGGTCTTTTCCATGAACGGGGAGGAAGGTTATATCCACCGGGCCCTGTTTAACGGGGCCTCGGGGTATGTATTAAAGGGCGACCCGACCGAAACCCTGCTCGAGGCCATCCGGCACATCAACCTTGGCGAATATTTCCTCAGTCCCGGAATCGACCAGCTCATCATCGAATCCCTGCGCAAAAAACCGTCAGAACCAAACCAGCCGGCCCGCCCTTGATCCCTTTTTCCGCCCCGTTGCCAGCCGCCAGGGCCCTGCCGGCCGACCAATCAGGCCCCCTCCCCGCCGGGCCAGGGGGAGCTTTCGCCCGACCGCGGGTCGCACACGTCCACTTCGGTGGCTCGGGTGATCTCGACCAGCCGGTTCACCGTAATGGGGACGGCCGAATGGTCATCCCCGGCGGCCGGAAAGACCCAATCGAAGCGCCGCAGGGAAGAGTCGAGGTACACCGGCAGGTCGCCGGGCAGCAGAAAGGGGCAGACCCCGCCGGGCGCGTAGCCGGTATGGCCGATCACTTCGTGGGGCTCGGGCAGCTTGACCTTGCCGGTCAACCCAGCGGCCTGCTTGAGCTTCGAGCTTTTCACCTTCATGTCCCCGGAGGTGACCACCATGACCGGCTTTCCGCCAACGATGAACAGGATGCTTTTGGCGATTTCGGCCGGGGTGCACCCTACCGCCAGGGCGGCGGTTTCCGAGGTCGGGGTCGGCTGGTTGAACTGATGAACCTCGACCCCCTGTCCGGCAAGATAGGCTTTCACTTCCGCGATGGTCGGCATGGTCTGAAGTCTCCGTTTTTCTGCCCGCTCAGCCCCGGGTGATTTTCCAGCAGTTGTGGATGCGCGGGTTGCGCTCGAAATCCCTGGGGATGGTCTGGGCGGTGATGTCCTCGATGTTCAGGTCGGCCAGCGCCTCCCGATCCATTTTAAAGCGGCGGTTGTTGTTGGAAAAAACCAGCAGGCCATCGGCGCTCAGCAGCCTGGCGGCGGCCCGGACCAGGGGAACGTGGTCGCGCTGAACGTCGAAGGTGACCTCCATCCGCTTGGAACTGGAGAAGGTCGGCGGATCGAGAAAGATCAGGTCGAACCGGCGGGTCTGCTCCCCGAGCCAGGCCAGACAGTCGCCCTGGATCAGTTCATGGCCGGCGCCGCCGAAGCCGTTGAGAGCCAGGTTGTTTTTCGCCCACTCCAGATAGGTGCGCGACAGATCGACGGTGGTGGTGGCCGCAGCGCCGCCCAGGGCGGCATGGACGGTGGCGGTCCCGGTGTAGCCGAACAGATTGAGAAAGCGTTTGCCCCTGGCCAGCTCCCGGAGCATCCGCCGAGTCGGGCGGTGATCGAGAAACAGGCCGGTGTCGAGATAGTCGGTGAAGTTCACCAGAAACCGGCAGTCACCCTCCCGCACCTCGTGAAGCTCGCCGCGAGCGGCGAGCTTTTCGTACTGGGACGTCCCCTTCTGCCGCTGCCGCACCTTGAGAAAGATCTGCTCCGGCGAAACCTCCAGCGCGCTCGGCAGGGCGGCCATCACCTCGCGCAGGCGGACTTCGGCCTGGCGGGGATCGATCGATTTGGGCGGCGCGTATTCCTGGACGTGCACCCATTGCTCGTAAAGATCGACGGCCACCGCGTATTCGGGCATGTCGGCATCGTAGAGCCGGTAGCAGGAAACCCCTTCGCGCCGAGCCCAGCGACCGAGGTTTTTCAGGTTCTTGCGCAGGCGGTTGGCAAACATCTGCGCCCCGTCGCTAAGCGGTGCGCCAGCCTCAGGCTGATACCTTTCGGCGGGGCTGTCCTTGATCTCGATGAACCACTTCGGCTCCAGTTCGAAGTGGAGCAATTTGCACTCCAGGGCCCCGTTGAACAGCGTATGCATGCGGCGCGCGCGGATGCCGAGGCGCTTGCCCAGCTCGGGATTGCCGGTGAAGACGGCGGCCCGCCAGCCGCTGAACTGATTTTTGAGCCGCTCGCCGAGCCCGGCATAGAGGGACATCAGCTCTTTGACCTCGCCCAGCCGCTCGCCGTAAGGGGGGTTGGCCACCACCAGGCCCGGCCGCAGGCCTTTGCCGCCGGGCGGTTCGAGGGCGGCAACCTCCCGTTTTTCAAAGTGGACATGGGCCTGCAGGCCGGCCTTTTCGGCATTGGCCCAGGCGGCGCGGACCGCCCGGTGATCGGCGTCGTAACCGACGATGACCGGCAGCTTCTCGAGGCCGGCGGCCCGGCGCTCTCCAGCCTCTTCGAGCAGGGCTTGCCAGAGCCCCGGATCATGCCCCTTCCAACCGGTAAAGCCGTAGTACGAACGCTGCAGCCCCGGAGCGATATCGGCCGCCATCAGGGCCGCCTCGAGGGGCAGGGTCCCCGAGCCGCACATGGGATCGACCAGAGCGCCCCCGGCCGCGGCCGTTTCTGGCCACCCGGCGCGCAGCAGAATCGCCGCCGCCAGATTTTCCTTGAGCGGGGCCAGCGCCCCTTCCTCGCGGTAGCCGCGCCGGTGCAGGCTCTGCCCGGAAAGATCGAGGCTGAGGGTGGCCTGGTCGCGGTGCACGTAGAGGTTGACGCGCACATCCGGCGCGGTCACCTCGACCGAGGGGCGAACGCCCCCGGACGAGCGGAACTGGTCGACCACCGCGTCCTTGACCTTGAGGGCGGCAAAGTGCGAATGGGTGATTTGCGAGCGGGAGAGGTTGCAGTCCACCGCCAGCGTTCCCGAGGGTTCCAGGTGCTCCCGCCAGACCACCGACTGCACCCCGGCATAGAGCTCTTCCGGGGTGGCGGCGGCAAAACTGGTCAACGGCAGCAGGATTCGGCTGGCCAGCCGTGACCAGAGGCAGGCGCGGTAGGCCAGTTCGAGGGAGCCTTCGAAACGGACCCCGGCGACGGTTTCGGCCGCCTGAGCGGCGCCCAGCCGGCGAAGCTCTTCGGCCAGGAGCTGTTCCAGGCCCTTGGGGACGGTGGCGAACAGTTGCAAATGGGTATTCATTGCTGACCTTGTTGAAAATAAAAATGATAGATAACAGCGCTGGACAGCAGCTCGTCCGTCCCCAAAGAATCGGGCCGCCCGCCGCATCGATCTTCGGTGCGGCGGGCGGCCCGGTCAGGATAACTTCGGGGGTCCGATTAAGCAAGCGGTTTGCCGGCAACGACTTCCTGCCGGCCATGGATCGCCACCAGCCGGGCACGGATCTCCTCGAGGCAGGCATAGGGGACCTTCAGATTGCCCCGACCGCCGCCGATCACGATGCCGGCCCCCTCGATGCCGTGATAATCCGAGCCGCCGGTGACGATGAGGTGGCGACGCCTCGCCTCGGTGATATACCAGTCGATCTCGTCGTTGGTGGCGCCGGTGTTGTAGGCTTCGACTCCGTCGAGGCCCAGGGCGAGGAAGGCATCGAGCAGCCGCAGAAACTCGCTGCGATCCGCGGTGATGAAGGGCGGATGAGCCAGCACCGTCACCCCGCCGGCCTGCCGGACCAGGTCGATGGCCTCGTTGATGGGAAAGAAGCGCTTGGCCACGTTGCAGGGCACCAGGTAACGCTTGAAGGCGTCTTCCGGGCCGCCGGCGTGCCCCTTGTCCATCAGGGCCCGGGCGATGTGGGGCCGGCCCACCGTCCCCCCGGCCAGAGCGCGCACCGCTTCGAAGTCGATCGGTTCCCGCCCCTCGGCCACCAGTTTCTCGTTGACCCGGCCGACGATCAGTTCGTTGCGTTTTTCCCGGAAGTCCTGGAACTCCTTCAGGGAGCGCTTCAGCCCCGGGTGATGGTGGTCAAAGCCGTAACCGAGCAGATGGATGTCCTGAAAGGATTCCCAGACCACTGACAGCTCCACCCCGGAGATCACCTCCACACCGAGTCGTTGTCCCGCGGCCATGGCCGCGTCGATGCCGTCGATGTTGTCATGGTCGCTGAGCGAAACAGCAGCCAGCCCGGCCTCGGCGGCCAGGCGCAGCACCTCTTCGGGGGGATGAACCCCGTCCGAACAGGTGCTGTGGAGGTGCAGGTCGATATAGTTTGTTGTCATTTGCAGATCCTTTAATAAACCTTAGCGCTTCTTTACCCGAAATCCCGCCTTTTCCCAAGAGCTCACATCATTCACGGTCGGCTTTTTCTTCTCCATCGCCGGTTTTTTCGCGGCCCTTTGCTCAGGGGCCGCCTCCTTGATCGAGAGGCTGATGCGTTTGCGCGGGACATCGACGGTCAGCACCTTGACCTTGACGACTTCGCCGACCTTCACCACCTCGTGGGGATCCTTGACGAAGCGATTGGCCAGGTGGCTGATATGCACCAGGCCGTCCTGATGCACGCCGATATCGACAAAGGCACCGAAAGCCGCCACGTTGGTCACGGTCCCCTGCAGGATCATCCCCTCTTTCAGGTCGGTGATCTCCCGCACGTCGTCGCGAAAGGCCACGGCCTGGAACTGGTCGCGGGGATCACGCCCCGGTTTTTTCATCTCCTCAATGATATCACGAAGGGTCGGCAGGCCGACAGTATCGCTTACGTAGCGCTTGAGATCGATCCGGGCCACCAGGGCCGGATCGCTGGTCAGCCGGTCGAGCGTAACGCCGAGATCGGCGGCCATTTGTTTGACCAGGGGATAGTTCTCCGGATGCACGGCGGTGTTGTCCAGGGGATTGTCCCCGCCGCGGATACGCAGAAAACCGGCCGACTGCTCGAAGGCCTTGGCGCCGAACCGCGGCACCTTGAGCAGTCCGCGGCGGGCGGTGAAGGCCCCCTGCTCGTCGCGGAAGCGGACGATCGAGCGGGCCAGGGACTCGCCGATGCCGGAAACGTAGGACAGCAGCGCGTAGGAGGCGGTATTGAGATCGACGCCGACATAGTTGACGCAGGATTCGACCGTGGCGTCGAGGGCCTTTTTCAAGGCGCCCTGGTTGACGTCGTGCTGATACTGGCCGACGCCGATGCTCTTGGCGTCGATCTTGACCAGTTCGGCCAGGGGATCCTGGAGGCGGCGGGCGATGGAGATGGCGCCGCGCACCGTCAGGTCGAGGTCGGGAAACTCCTCGCGGGCGATGTCCGAGGCCGAGTAGACGCTCGCCCCGGCCTCGTTGACCATCACCGCGGTCACCTGCAGGCCGGCTTCCTTGAGAGTTTCGCGCACGAACTGGTCGACCTCGCGGCTGGCGGTGCCGTTGCCGATGGCGATCATCTCCGGGCGATGGCTCTGGACCATCCGCAGCAGATCCCTTTTCGCCTGGGGGATGCGCCCCTCCCCGGTGTGGGGGTAGATGGTGACGTGCTCGAGAAACCGGCCGGTTTCGTCCACGGCCGCCAGCTTGGAGCCGGTGCGCAGCCCCGGGTCGATGCCGAGCACCCTCCGGCTGCCGGCCGGCGGCAGCAGCAGCAGGTTCTTGAGGTTATCGGCAAAGACCCCGATGGCCGTCTCGTCGGCGGCCTTTTTGGCCTCGAGGCGCAGCTCCACCTCGATGGACGGGGCGATCAGGCGCCGGTAGGCGTCCTCGGCCACCGCCTCGAGCCGGGGCCGGAAGATGCTCTGGCCGCGGATCAGCCGCGCCTTGAGTCGCTGCAGAAGCTCCTCCTCCGGCGCTTCGACCGCCAGGCGCAGCACCTCCTCCTTCTCGCCCCGGCGCATGGCCAGCATCCGGTGGGAGGGGACGTCTTTGAGCGGCTCGCGGTAGTCATAGTACATCTCGAACTTGGAGACGGCACCGGCCTTGCCGGAGGCCACCCTGGAGACGAACATCCCCTGCGCCCAGGTCATTCGCCGCACCTCGGCCCGGGCATCGGCATCCTCGCTGAGGCGTTCGGCCAGGATGTGCCCCGCCCCTTCGAGAGCCGCAGCGGCATCGGGGACGTCCTTTTCCGGATCGACGAAGCCCGCGGCGGCCTCCTCCGCAGAACCGGCGGTCAGCTGCTGGGCGGCGACCAGATCGGCCAGCGGCTCCAGGCCCCGCTCCCGGGCGATGGTCGCCTTGGTGCGGCGCTTCGGCTTGTAGGGCAGATACAAATCCTCCAGTTCGTTCTTCTGCCGACAGGTCTCGATGCGCGCTGTCAGTTCCGGGGTCAGCTTGCCCTGCTCTTCGATCGACTTGAGGACGGTGGCCTTGCGTTCCTCGAGTTCGCCGAAATAGCCGAGGCGCTCCTCGATGGTGCGGATCTGCACCTCGTCGAGTTCGCCGGTGCGCTCCTTGCGGTAGCGGGCGATGAAGGGGACCGTCGCCCCCTCCCGGAGAAGGGCAACGGTATTTTCCACCTGCAGGGGCTTGAACCCCGTTTCGTCGATGATGCAGGAAAGGATACGGGAAATCTGTGCTGCGCTCAGTGCCATGGTGATGCGACCTCTTGCTTGGAATTTATTGGGGAGGGAAGTTTAGCACGGGGGGCGCTGTGAAGAAAGAAGGTATGCGCCATGCGAACAAGAGGCGACGACCTGCTTATCCGGGCCGGTTCCGGCTGTCAGTTTTCTTGCCTTCCCATTTTGCGGTGCCCCTTGAATTGCATCCCGGCAAATAGTCGCTATATTTGTCGGACACGGCTGGAACCGACCATCAACCATGAGACAAAGGAGGATACTATGGGTACCCACTACATAACCGAGGACTGCACGACTTGCGGGGCCTGTGAACCGGTCTGCCCGGTGGATGCGATCAGCTCAGGCGATCCGATGTTCATCATCGACAAGGACACCTGCATCGACTGCGGGGCCTGCGACGACGTCTGCCCGGTCGACGCCATCAAATGGGAAGAGACCGCCGGTTAGCCGGCAACCTGCAGAACAACTTCCATGCGGTCCGCTGGCGAGCGGGCCGCTTTTTTTTTACAGCGGAGTGACATCGGGAAATGCCCGCCGGTTGGCGAACCTCCTGCCGCCTGACAAAAAAGGGCATCGATCGCCGCCTTTTCCTCCCGCTGGATGCGCGCCTTTTTCCTGTCAATCCGAAGCATCTAAAAATACAGACCTCCGATCAGGGCATGAATTGGCCTGTCGCTTGCACATAGCCAGGAGCAACCTTCCACCTGCTGCTCCTGAGGGGCGATCCACCGCCCATCCCAAATGAAAAAGAAGGAACCCTGTGATGACCCACGCCGACCTGACCAGCCTGGTCCGCCAGGGCCTTGCGGCCCTGGACCATGAGAACACCATGGCCGCCCTGACCCATTTCGAAACCGCCGCCAGTTTCTGGCCAACGGCGGTGGTCCTCTCCTGCCTCGGCTACTGCCTCGCCCGGGAGCGCAACGAGATCGAAAAAGGGATCGAGTTGTGCCGCAAAGCGGTGCAGAGGGAACCGGCCAACCCCCTGCATTATCTCAACCTGGGGCGGGTCTACCTGCTGGCCCATCAAAAGCGCCCGGCCCTGGGCGCCTTCCAGCGGGGACTCAAATTCGGCGGCTCCCCGTGTATCCTCAAGGAAATCAACCGCCTGGGAAAGCGCCGGGCGCCCGTCTTTCCCTTTCTCCATCGCGATCATTCCATGAACAAGTTCTGCGGCCTGCTGCTCAGCTGGCTGTGGCTTCGCTGACTTCCGGCCTTTTCGGTTATCTGGCAGAGATTCGATCGGCAAGGGATTCGGCAATTCCCGCCCCCGTCTGCGGCTTGCTCGCCACGCCAGGACCGGGCGCTGCTGGCAATGGTAAAATGGTTACACAAGCATAAATCCTGGAAAAAGCCCGAGAAGGGAGGTGAATCATGAAAGAGCAGCAATTCAAAGACCTGTGCTCAAGCCTGAGCGCCGCCGGCCCCCTCTTCGTTGAAAACCTTGATTTCTGCTACAGCGGCAAAGTCCTGGCCTGCCGCGCGAACGCCCTGGAAGTCGAGGCCTTCGGCCACCAGTTCACCTGGGAGCGAGAGAAATGCCGGCCGGCCAGCGGCGCCAATCCCCTGGGGCCCGCGTCCAGTCGTTAGCGCCGAACCCCGGGCAATAAAGAACCGATCGGAAATGATCGGCTCTTTTGCTTCACGGCGGTCCCTTCGTGACACCCTTCTCCGCCTATTTGTTTCGAACCGTCCGAAAGGGCTGCATCCACCCCCTCCCCAGCGTGACCGCCACCACCATCCGGAGCCAATCCGAACGCTTCCCTCCCTCCCATTTGACAGCGGGCTGGTTTACTGTAAACAGTTTAAGTAACCATTCAAGTAGGGCCCAAATCTTGGAGAACCGTCGGGACGCGCCCCGACAGGCGCCCTACTTTTTGCCCAAGCCGGCAAAAAGTCAGTAGTGTCCGG
>NPID01001202.1_pt1 | contig 64833 bp, 44 predicted proteins | sample 8637491 | NCBI WGS metagenome assembly NPID01 (sample SAMN07420843, study PRJNA396082) | bioreactor metagenome | isolation source: sample BA6 brine-fed electro-methanogenic bioreactor BA | place: Japan: Kochi | collected 2016-06-14 | reverse complement strand
GGATTCGCTTAGAAATGTGCCAGTGTACCTATCCGACGGTGACCAGACCGGCTTCAACCAGATTCAGGCGGATGGCAATGGCTGGCTGACAGATCAGGCATATCTTGTCTCAGGCTCGAATATCACACTCACACAGTCCAATGACACAATAGAGGTGTCAGTCAGCGGAACGATGGGGTTGGATTTTTTCACAGAGACACAAGACACAGATGCTCCAAATGCTACCATCCCCGTTCATCAGCTCAAACCATCAGGTATGCCCCTAAATATAGATTTTGCGATAACACCTAAGGGTACAGGTGCACTTGTTGCAAATGCACCTGACGGCGATATCGAAGGTGGAAATAAAAGGGGACCAAATGCTATAGACCTTCAGAAGAGCAGAACAGCGGCGGAAAAGGTAGCAAGTGGTGCCTATTCAGTGGTAACAGGGGGCAGAGACAATGCAGCTACACTACAATTCACTGTTGTCTCCGGTGGCATAGAAAACACTGCTTCAGGTTACACATCTACCATTTCCGGCGGCTATACAAACACAGCAGCAGGCAACTATGCCGCCATACCCGGAGGTCGTCTTGTCAATGCAAATGGCGACTATTCCTTTGGTTTTGGTAATGAGGTAACAATAGATTCCGACTACTTTACCCAATTCTATTCATCTGCCTATCCCGGTACACTGAAAGTCGTGGGCGAGATACGCGCAGACAGCTATGTCGGCCTTCCTGCGGACCAGACGGGCTTCAATCAGATTCAGGCGGATGGCAATGGCTGGCTGACAGATCAGGCATATCTTGTCTCAGGCTCGAATATCACACTCACACAGTCCAATGACACAATAGAGGTGGCAGTCGATGGTATCCTTGGTCTTGAATATTTTGACGAGTTTCAGAACACCGCAGCACCGAATGCAACTGTCCCTGTCAACCAGTTGGCAGCATCGGGAACTGCTACCGATATTGACCTGGCCCTAACTCCGAAGGGATCAGGAGCCCTCTCTGCCCATAGTGCCGACGGAACTGCAGCAGGAGGCAATAAAAGAGGTGGTTATTCAGTGGATTTGCAGAGGTCCAGAGCTGATGCAAGTCAGATATCAAGCGGTGCATACTCGGTGGTTGCCGGAGGCAGCAATAACAAGGCGACTGGTACCTACAGCACAGTCTGTGGCGGTCTGAACAATGATGCAACCGGTACTTTTTCCGTTGTTGGAGGCGGTGAGAATTGTGACGCAACAGGGAGCAGTTGGTCAGCAGTTCTTGGTGGAAAGGACAATATCGCAAATGGCAGTTATGCATCTGCTGTGCTCGGTGGTCGCCGAAATACCTGTAGTGGCGCATATTATGCTGTTCTGTGTGGCGGATATAATAACACAGCCAGCGGTGAAAATACTTTTATCGGCGGTGGGGATAACAATAATGCCAGCGGTGGTGAGTATTCCTACAATATAATAGTCGGTGGCTCAGCAAATACATCCAGCGGTCCTGGCTGGCAGGGTCATTCGATAGTAGTTGGCGGCAGAACAAATACTGCATCGGGAAAATACTCCTTTGTCGGAGGGGGTCAGAGCAATCAGGCAACAGGAGGCTATTCATTTATCGGTAATGGTATTCAAAATGCAGCTTCAGGTGATTGGGCTTCAGTTCCTTGTGGTTTGTACAATACAGCGCAATCCTATGGGGAAACTGTGATGGGTATGTATGCAACTGTAGGCAGCGGTACCCAGAACAGCCGTGTCGATGGGGACAGACTCTTTGTAATCGGTAATGGTACGGGAACAGACCCGGCTGAAAGGAGCAATGCCCTCACTATTCTGAAAAATGGTAATACTGGCATCAACAACGAAAGCCCAAGCTCCCCCCTCGACGTTACCGGCGACATAGAGACAGGCTCCGGCAATGCCTTCTATTTCGGCGACCCGAGCACAGATGGAACATGGCGAATAGTAAGGAGCGGAGATGATCTTGTTTTCCAGCGCAGGGAGACAGGGAGCTGGGTGACTAAGCTGACGATACAGGACTGATGATGAACCGGAGAATATATATAGCCATCGGCCTTTTGGGGCTGATGGCTCTATCTTCGACAATATATTGTGATGACAACTGTGCAATGCTCGAAAGTATAGTTGGGCGTGGATATATGCCCCTTTTTCAAGGAGGGCTGGGCTTCTGAAAATGCCAAGGATATTCCTGCTGCTTTTTGCAGCCCTTGCCTTCGGGCAATATGGGGGCAACTGTCTCTATTTCGACGGGGTTGACGATATGCTCAGCCTCGATATTCCGGCAGATATAAACGAAGATCATATATACATTGAATCGTGGATAAAGCTGCACAGGGATGCCACGGGTAAATGCAGCATTTTCAGCCTCGGCAGAAACAGAGATGACGGAGGTGCGGACAGCACAGAGTCCTTTGCTCTGGCATATTATCCCGACAGCGGATATTTCCGTATCAGGGACTATGCCATAGACAATACTGTCCAGCTGGACACGAATATATCCTATGCAAGGGAAGATCTGTCCGATCAATGGGTTTGGATACAGGTAGATAAGTATAACGATGGTGTAAAATTGGCAATTGGCGAGGATTTCGAAGAGAATATCTTCATTGGCTATTTTGATCCCTCAATACCAGAGAACAGCAAGATTTATATCGGCAGTTGGTTCGGAGAAGAGGATGGAAGATTCCACGGATACATGGACAGGGCAGGTATTCGCACAAACTATAGCGATTCCTATTTTTTCGACAGGTATATAGAATTGACAAGCTCCACTCTTACCTTTATCACAGGCTTTAACTTCGATGAGGAAACCTTCACCGGCACCTTTGCCGATGTTTTCGGTGCAAGGGATGCCACCTCTGAGGGCATGGATTCAACAAATATTCTGCCTTCGAGCTTCACATACGGCGCAGCCTATCATTCCTATTATGGGGCAGCCCTTCCGCGGTGTAGCTATATGCAATACAAAGACACAACAATTACAATAGAGTTCTGGTTCAAGTCAGATGTCTGGGATACTCTGGAATATATCATGTCTATTCCCGACTCAACAAACAGCAGATTTATTGATCTGTATGCTCGATACGACAGCATTTTTTTCACATATACCGATGCTGAAGAATTTTACCTCTGCCAGATACCGGAATCAACATGGGCACACATAGCCTTGATCAGGGATGGGGAAAGATTCAGAGTCTTCATAGATGGCATAGAATATCTCGACCATATTGATGAGGGGTTTACATTTAGATATTACTCTATGTTCGGCCTCGGCTCAAGAAGCGGATATCCCCCGATGATGGACTTTGCAGCAGATGAGATGAGAATTTGGGATCATGCACGAAGCCAGAGTCAGATAATCAGAAATATGTGCGTATCAATGGACAGGCAGACACCGGGGCTGAAATTTCTCGCAAGATTAGATAAGAGATGGACCAGTGGAGGTATCTATGATCTGATTGCACAGACAGCTTCCGGGCCAAGTCTTATGAGCTTTTCACTGGACTATCAGGATCAGCCCTACAAAGTGCGCTGTGCCTATGACACAGATGACTGGAATTTCGGCTGGACAGAGGGCAGGCCGGACAGCACATGTTCCGCCAGCCTCGGCATTGGCTTCATGGACGCTGTTATATCCGATGATGTGCATATTCGCAGCCTCGTCATCCCGGACAGCACAGCACTGTCTGTGACATCGGGCACAGTCCGCATAGACAATATACTCCATATACCCGGCAGCTTCACCTTTGCCGGAGACAGCCTTGTCATAGGCGGCAGGCTGAACAGCCCTGAATGCAATCTGATAGTCGGGGGGGCGGGAATTGTCATAGAGGGGGGATTTGAATTTTGATATGGAGCTTATGGAAAGCAAGATTCTATCAGTTATTTTTGTAGCCTTTGCTTTATTGTAAGCTGCAACTAATCTGAATATAAAGCCACCGATCGAAGAATCGGTGGCTTTTTCACTCATCAATCGTTCAATATCGAGATCTGGAAAAAGCTCGTTATCCCTATAGGTTAAATAGCTTTGGTGATCTCGTTTTTTGGGGATACACTACCTAGTTAGAACAACCTGCTCAGTTATTTCGGCTTCTCCAATCATTGCTCTCAAAATGTAAATGCCGGATGGCACATCATCACCAGCATTCCAGATGCGCTCTTTGCCAAGGTCTGCGACCTGTCTTCCATGTATGTCTTCAATAGTAATGATGGCATCGGTGGGAGCTGTGATTGCAAGGGTAGAGTTAAAAGGATTTGGATATGCAGATACCGATAATATTTCGGGCTTGGAAAAACTCCTCTGTTGCTCGTCAACACCTAAGATATAGCTTGAAATGTCTATAACATAGATTCCATAGAACATATCCAAGACATATGCATAATTTTCATGCACACTTACACTAACAAACCAGCACGACTCTTCAGGTTCGAAAAAGGCTACCTCAACCGGAGTAGAAGGGTCAGTAACATTGATTACTCTAAGGCCTTTATCCGCATCGGCCACATAGGCGTAATTCCCGGCAACAGTAACATCATAGGCACTTCCCGGAGTGTCATAGAAGCCTATTTCGGAGGGCGTAGAAGAACCACCCGCATTGGCAATTCGGAGACCAGATTCACCTGCAGCGACATAAAGGTGACCAGAAGGGGTGAGATGAGCTGCTTTCGGTTCATCGGGTAATTCGAGGGTACCTGTATATAAAGAAGGAGTTGAGGCATCAGATTGATCAACTTTGTATAACTCCACTGTAGAATCACGCTTTGATACAGTGACAAAGGAGTCTCTGGAGGAGACACTATTGATACCGGAACCTGCTACAATCATTTCAACAACCTCAGGTGATGATGGATCGGAAATATCAATCTTGGCAACTCCGGCATCTTCAATACCCAAAATTGCAACATCGTTGCTCACAGAGGTAACTGAACTTGACCACCCGTCAATAGGACATTCCCCCATCAATACCGGACCTGTTGGATCGGTAATGTCCAGTACCTTGATTCCACCATCGCCATCGGCAACAATCATTTGATTACCTTGAGGCTCTACATCATAGGCATAGCTTGTTTCGAGTGAACCCATTTCAGAAATCGATGTCGGGTCTGAAATATCTACCATCACAACCCCCGAACTACCATGGGCTGCAACTAAAACGTCATCAGCAGTCCCATCACTGTTTACTTGGATTTGGTTCGCAAAGGACAGTGGTAGCTGTTCGGTGGGAACAAGAGGTAACGATAGAGCAAAACCCCTTGAAGCCAAGGACAAAAAAGCAAAGAAAGCAACTAAAGCCTTCATTCTAACCTCCTAAAAAAAGTTTCCCTCAAAAAATATGAAGGCCACCTGATTTAACAAGAAAAAATGATATTAGCTAAAAAAATTACTATAGAAAACGGATTTGGATTTACGTATACAGAAGACAGGCCAATTATCTTAGCTCTCTATGCCTGTGTATTCTTCAAGTATCTCCTCAAAGGATGCACCGCTGGCAAGTAGCCATGAAATCCACGGTCAGCCTTGTGCCCTTTATAACAGGCTTGCCTGCCATGACCTTTGAGTCAGTTGTTATCCTTGATAGATCAACGCCCATTCTTCCTCCATGCTGCTTTGGACATTTCATGTTGCACTATGGGAGTATTTCACCTCTACCGAATCCGTATCGCCGAAGCCCTTGAACCTTGCTCTTAAGCCCGCCCCATTCTGGCAACAACCTTCCATGGCTTATATACATTCTCCGAGATTGAATGTCAATCCCTGATTTTCCACTTGAAATGCACTTCATTTACTTTCTCGAAACATTGCAAACTTTGTTGTTCTGGATGAGTTTTAGAAAATTTGCATTTCTTTGTCCAACGGATACAACAGCAAAGAGGCATTGCAAACGATTACTTCGTATGACAGGGACTTGAGCAGTTCTTGCAGCCATCTACATTTGAGTAAATCTTTCTTGCTTTTTCTATAGCCTCATGGCAAGTAGAAAAATATCCAAGATATGTTCTTTTAGATGGCAGATAAATACAACTCTCTTTATGTACCTCATGCTCATCAGTATTCTGAGCATCGTCATTTATATAGTAGCGTTCCATTATGTACGTTTTCCAGACATTAATTTTCCTTGTCCTTTGGTGGCAGGGGATCATTTCCGGGTGGAATGGTGTCTTTGCTTCTGATTTTGCCATCCCTTCCTTTAGTAGTGAGCTCTCCACCACCTTGTTTCTTTAGCATTTCTCTTGCCTTTTGTATTGCTTCTTTTTGTGTTTGGTGCAAACTGGATGCCTTATCTGCATCATTACGCTTATTCTCCCATGAACCATCGGGACGCTGTGATACTGTTCTATCTCTGTCTTTACTCATAAAACTGCCTCCTTATCGTCTTCCATGTTTAAGCTAAACCTTGCGGATTTTGTCTTCGGCTGAATGAGCCCCCTTTCAATCTAAGACCCTCTTTAAGTATCTAAGAAATTGTCGTGAATCAGCGAAATAGTTAGGAAAAGCGGCTTTTAAATTGCGAATTGAACTCGCAGAAACAAGGACGACATCATAATCCTTTTCTTTGACAGCCTTCTTTTCACGGTTCAGGTAATCTTCGGTAGCTATTTCGAGTTCCCCACTCGAAAAACGGGTAACTAAGATTTCTTTTGCGGTCTCGTATAGATCTAAGATGAAATATTCTGATTTTGTCTCGTTCTTGTCCGAGATATAGTGCGTTGTAACAGTAAAAGCGCGCAATCGCTCTACTGCATTCAACTTTCTGGATAATCTCTTGAGTTGAGTCTTTGTATCTATTCCCTTAACACGATCTCCCACGGGTCTCGATTCCAGTTTTGCAAATTCTGCACTAGCATAAAGAAAAAAGTCAAGCCAATCAGGATCACCTTGGCTTGCCTTGAGTGCTTGAGAAGTAAAAGTGTCAACAATCTCAACAGCTGTAGCCCATGCATGTTGGATTTTGGATCTTAGCTGTATTTCAACGAAGAAATCTTGATATTGCTTCTTAGTACCGTTGTATTTATAGATCAAATGAATGCCACGATAACCTGATGTTTTTGGTGTTTCAATGTAATTGTCAATTTTATGTAGGATGTTTCCAGTACGACTAGTAGTTATCATTTTACATAACTTCTCGACACGACCCACTTCTTTAACAACTGCTCTACAGCCCCCGATATCCTGCATGCGATCTAGCATCATATTCTGGAATCTTCTAAGTTTTAGCAATATTGAGGGAGTTCTCTTAAGGCGTTGCACAACAACAGCTTCCTTATCAATCTCATTCGCTTTCGTGCGCAAGAAAATGAGAATCGAATGCATTGGATATGCATGAGCCGATCTCCAGTTCGAAAGGATGTCCATCGCTTCAGATTTTTCTTGTTCAGAAACGTCGGGTTGTATTAAGAGCTTACCCGCTCGGCGAACGTTCCTTTTGGAGTATTCTGGATCAATCCACCTCAAACCCCCACCCCCTCGGAAAGGATATGCTCGTATAGTGGGATGGGTGTGATTTCCGCTGTCACTATGACATCTATGAGGCAGTCATGTTCAAGCTCAAGCCCATAGGACATGTCGAAGATATCCTCCTCTATTTGCCTGCTGGTCTTCTCAAGGTGAACAAAGATATCAATGTCAGAATGGGTTTGCTCTTCTCCTCGAGCCCGAGAGCCAAAGACCCGAAAATCGAGTATGGCATACTTCTTTGATATGGCTGCCTTGAGGTTCCGAGCTATCTCTTTTGTTCTTTTGTCCATATATTCAATATAGCTATTACGACGCTTCTGCGCAATCTTTCATCTTCTACCGCCGCCAAGGCCATAATTTATTCTCTATCTTTATTGACTCTTTGCTATATTTTTTGTATCTATAGTCCAAATTTGAATATGGAGGTTATATGGACATAGGAAGAAGATTTCAGAAGGAGACGAAATACACGCCCGAAGGTCTGAGAAATGCAAAACAGGAAGAGATCGAGAAGCCACCCCTCTACAAGACATACCCTGACGCAAAGACCTTTAATCTCCCCGACCCGAAGGGCATAGGCGAACTGAGGGGTTTCATGCATCTTCTGGAGACTCGTAAATCCGTGCGGAAATTCGCAGAAAAACCTATGGGGCTGGAGGAGCTTTCATACTTGCTCTGGGCATCCACAGGGATACAGCGCAATCAGAACGGCAGGGATTTTCGGACCATACCCTCGGCAGGGGCGCGCTTTCCGATCGAGAGCTATGTCATAGCCCACAATGTCAGGGATTTACCGCAGGGCTTGTATCACTACAATATCAAGGAACATAAACTCGTGCAGCTCAGGGAAGAGGACCTCAGACAGGCCATCACAGATGCCAATCTCGGCCAGAAGATGAGCGGACAGGCCCCGGCTATCTTCCTCTGGTCCGCCATATTCGACAGGACATGTTTCCGCTATTCAGACAGGGGCTATCGCTATATCTATCTCGATGCAGGGCATGTGGGCCATTCCTTTGCGCTGGCAGCCCATTCCATTGATATGGCCACCACACAGATCGGCGCATATCTAGACGGCGCAGTCGACGGCATAGTCGGGCTGGACGGCGAATATGAATCTGTGATCTATCAGTCGGTTGTCGGATATCCACCTGAAGAATGAGGGTACTCCTTCGCATAGCCTTTGACGGAACCCGCTATGCAGGCTGGCAGGTGCAGCCGGACAGGGAGACGGTGCAGTCGCGAATCTGCGCCGTCCTTGCAAAGATATATGATGTTCAGTCTGTAGATGTTACAGGCTCATCACGCACGGATTCCGGTGTTCACGCCCTCGGCTTCGCTGCACATTTCGATATGCCCGATGGGCGGTTTCCCATCGTGGACATACCATACCGGCTCAACAGCCTCCTTCCCGATGATATTCGCATAGTCTCGGCATCGCCGGTGCCAGCTGACTTTCACGCGCGCTACAGCGCAAAGGGCAAGATATATCGCTATATCATCGCCAATCCCCACCCCACAAGAGCAGGCAGGGCATTGATTCTGGATAAACTGCCGGATCTGGACATATTGCTCAGTGTCGGCAGGCTTTTTATCGGCAGTCATGACTTTTCGGGCTTTGCTGTGAAGGCATCACTCCCTGATAACAGGGAATGCACAATCTCAAGGCTGGAATGGCAGAGGACGCTGGACAGCTCTATCGTTATGGAGATAGAGGGCGATCGGTTCTTGCATCATATGGTGCGCTTCATCGTGGGAGCGCATCTTGAGGTTGCAGAGGGCAGACTGAGGGAGGATGAGATAGTTGAGTCCCTTGAGACCGGGCAGAGGCTGCGCATCAAGAACCCCACAGGCGAGGGGCTTTATCTCGTGCATGTCTTCTACTAAGGCATATACTTAGTAGCATTGCGAAGGGCTTCCTTTGAGATGTGATCGCCATAGGTTGCGATAAAGTCTTCCACAAAGTCGGGGTTATCACGGGAAATCTCCCTGAGTATCCAGCCGACAGCGGTCTTGGCGAATCTCTCTTCCCTCTTGATAATATGGGCTGCTGATATGCGAATAAGTTCGAGGGGGCGGGTCTTGACATAGGCAAAGGATACGATAGATGCCCTTGCGCGCCAGAGATTTTCGGCTGTATGCCACTTGGATATATGCTCTTCTATATTTTCATCTTCAATCGCACTTCCAATGGCCTTAATGGAGAACCAGTCTGTGATGTTCCAGTCATAGATGTGCCCCTCATCGAAGAGACGGGCGAGCCTTTCCAATCTGTCCTTTATTGCAATGCGCGGTTCTGATTCGGCAAGGACGAGAATTCCGGAAAGCTTATACTCTGAATATCTCCCTTCGATGAGAGCCATTGCATCGTCAAAAGACAGGGGGGCATGGGCCTTGATGATAATGCGCAATTCAGCCATTGGAACACCGAGAAAAGGTGCTGAACCCTTGACATAGTTCTCCCACCATGCAGCCTTTTGGGAGTTATGCCTTGACTGTATATCCCTGACAAGTTCTTCGGTCATACACTGCCTTCCTAAAAAAAAGGGGGCGGTTATCCGCCCCTTGAATATAGTGCAATCAAGTTTTTGCTAGTTGTTGGGATTTTCCCTTATGTCGCCACCGCGCTTGTATTCGGCATCTGACGGGCGCATCACACGAATATCGTAGATATACCACTGGTTGCGTTTTGTGACATCGAGCTTTTCGGGATCGAATTCCATCTTCTCTATCTCAGGGAGCATGGCCTCGTCAATCACCGGGTTGCCGCAGCTCTCGTAGATCTCCGCCTCCTTCACCTTGGCAAAGGCATCGACAAAGATCTTGAAGCGGATCTTCTTGCCCCTGTACTGGACACGCCATTCCTGCTCAGGATAGTTGTATTCCAGAGGTCTCAATGGATAGAGTGTCAGCCGTTCGATATCCTCCTCTTCCTTTTCGGGAAGTGGTGGCTTCTCGTCAGTTTTGACAAATTTCTCCGCCATAAGCGAATCGGGGAGATCCGGCGCAACAGGCTTGGATATTCTGCCTCCGCCAAGACGGAGCTGGGCGAGGCTGTCGTATTCTGTGCCGGGATACTGCTCTGATATGCTCTGATATATCGCCCTTGCCTCGTCGGAATTGTCCATGAACTCTACATATATATATGCCTTGGCAAGTAGCGACTTAGGTACGAGAGACGACGTGGGAAAGCTGTCGATTACGACATCATAATATCTCAAGGCCTGCTGTGGGTTGTTATTGGTCAGAAGTAGCTCCTCAGCCTTGATAAAGTAATAGCCGACCGAGCGTACCTCTGTGGAGTCCAGAGCCGCACCCCTTCCCTCGAAATACTTCACAGCACCGAGGGCATAGTCAGACTCGGAATAGCCCTGAAGAAGCCCTGCAAATGCCGAATCCGCAGTCTCCCAGTCCTGTTTTGCATAGGCATATGTCCAGCCGAGGGCATAGCTCGCCTTAGGCGCAAGGGGGTCTGTAGGGTTTTCCGCGAGAATCTGCCTGTACTGGCTGATGGCTGAGTCCGGCTGGCCGAGCTTGAGCACATACATCTCCGCAAGCTCGATACGCATCTCAACAGGGTTTTTGGAGGAATCCGCCGCCTCTGCAAGCTGCTTCTGCATATCAAGAATATTGCGTATTGCCTCTGCCATCTCCAGTGCAAGCTGGGCTGCCTCGTTCATTATGCCCTGCTTGGAGGCCTGCTCGAACATCTCAAGGGCAAGCTCATAGTTGGAGTTGTCGAGATACATCTCGCCGAGATAGTAGAAGGCCCAGGCTGCTGCGCCGGAGCGTTTGTAGTCTTCTGTGACATCCCGCCATGTCTGGGCTGCCTTGGCGGTGTCGTCCTGTGCATAGAAAATCAGACCAACGCGGACCTCTATATCGCCAATGCGATCGCGGAACTCCTTGACCTTCTTCATAGACTGGAAATGGGCAAGTGCCTCCTCCAGCCTTCCAAGCTCAAGAAGTGCCTCGCCGATCTTCATCCGCGACTCAAACCAGTCGTCCTCTGAGAGCTGATCCTGCTTGATATTCTCGTCCTGTGCGAGTATCATATCGTATTCGCCCCAGTCCCAGAATATGCGCATGAGCATAAGGGCAGCACGTGATACATTGGGGGACTTGGGATAGTTCTCTATGAACTCCTCGAATTTGAGCTGAGCTGAGACATAGTCTTCCTTTTCATAGAAGCCCATGGCTATCATGAAGGCCGCCTCTTCTGCATATTCGCCGTCTTCGATCAATGCCTTGAACTCCGCCTCTGCCTTCTCGAATTCACCTGCCTTCATCCATGCCACGCTCCGCCAGTATCGCGCCTCCTGCTCATATTTTGAGTCAGGGAAGGCAGTGAGAAGCTCCTCGAATTTGGTGGCAGCCTTCACAGGCTCATCAGTCCAGAGAAAGGACATGCCAAGGAGAAAGAGGGCATCGTCCACCCATTTGCTCTCGGGATAGAAGGCAAGCACCTTGCTGGATTTCTCTATCGCCTTTTCGTAGCCTGATGCGCTCTGGGATGGAAGCTCATCCGTCTCCGCCTCTTCGCGATATTTCTCGGCTATCTTGTAGTGCTTTTTCGCGAGGAAAAAGGTATTGTAGTAGACACAGCCGGAACTGAGTACTACTGTTATAAGAATCAGGGAAAAGAGTAATATTTTAATCTTCGTCATCTTTGAACACTCTACTTAGGATATAGGAGACCTGCCTCGTATAGAGGTCGAGATCGAAAAGTGCTTCGATCTCCTCTATTGTAATGTATCTTCGGATCTCTCCGTCCTGTCTGATCTGCTCGCGGAAGTCCTTGCCTTCCTTCCATGATGTCATGATCTTGCCCTGTACCATTGTATGAGCCTTTGAGCGGGAAAGACCAGCATTGATCAGACGGATCATCAGCCTCTGGCTGAAGACAAGTCCTCTTGTGATATTGATATTGTCCAGCATCTTGTCGGTTGCAACGTTCATATTGTCGAGAATATCTGTCATCCTTGTTAGGATATAGTTCATCAGTATTGTTGCATCTGGCAGTATGACGCGCTCGACAGAGGAATGGGATATATCCCTCTCATGCCATAGAGCCTGGTTTTCCATGGCCGGTATGACATAGGAGCGAATCATGCGGCAAAGCCCGGTGACCTGTTCCAATCCAACGGGATTCCTCTTGTGGGGCATGGCAGATGAGCCTTTCTGCTTTGCGGAGAAGGGCTCCTCGATCTCTGCAACCTCTGTCCGGGCAAGATGGCGAAGCTCAACAGCGAGCTTCTCCACTGAGCTTGCAAGAACGGCCATCACGGACATGTAGTAGGCATATCTGTCCCTTTGGACGACCTGATTCGTGATGGGTGCAAGGCCAATACCAAGCTCCTTGAGGGCAAGCTCCTCGACCTTGGGGTCTATCATGGTATAGTTGCCCACAGGGCCGGAGATCTTGCCGACCTCTACATCCTTACGGGCATCGAGGAATCTTTTCTTTGCCCTTCTGAACTCGGCGTAGAATATAGCGAGCTTCAGGCCGAATGTTGTCGGTTCTGCGTGTACACCGTGGGAACGACCGATAATCGGGGTGTATTTGTACTTCTCCACGAGCCTTTTGAGTACCTTGAGCATATCCGTGAGATTGCCTGTGATAAGCTCATTGGCATCCCTGAGCTGCATATTGGTGCCTGTGTCCATGACATCGCTGGATGTCATGCCATAGTGTATGTATCTCCCTGCCTCGTCTGAGAGACGGGAGAATACAGAGTTGAGAAAGGCGACAATCTCGTGCTTTGTCTTCTCCTCTTCCTGGTCAATCTCTTCGAGGGTGAAGTCGGCCTTCTCTGCTGCTTCCTCGTAAATCTCCTTCGGAACTACATCCAGCTCCGACTGAGCCTTGAGGACTGCCAGCTCAATCTCCAGCCATTTCCTGAACCTGGTCTCCCGTGTCCAGATCTGTTTCATCTCCTCTTTTGCATATCTGTCTATCATGTTACTCCTTTCTTAAATATATGAGAAATTATCTTGCCAGTGTTACTGTGCCCTTGCAAACACGCTCACCGTCGGAATCGACAACATACATATAGACACCCGAGGGCATGGATTCGCCTGAGTCGGATTTTCCGTCCCAGATGGAGTCCTTCTGCTCTCCTGCCGGCACATCGATAGCCTTGACCTTGTTGCCGCGCATATCGTATATCGTCACAGTGCCGCCTTTGCTGTACAGCGCAGGGAAGAAGAACATGACCTCGTCATTGTATGTGTCCTGATTGGGTGTAAAGGGATTTGTGGAAATATTGCATTTAAGGGCAGGCTCAAGCCAGAACATAATCTGTGTCGAAGCATAGTTCGGCGAGCAGATGTCCGGGCTGTCCTCTGCCTCGATGATCACTGTGAAGGAGTCGCCGTCAGCATAGGATATGCCGCAGGCTTCAAAATCAAATGTGAGATCGACAATACAGTCAGAAAATGTCCCGACTGTGTCGAAGTCACCCCGTATGACAGTTGCATAGAGGTTCTCATAGTTCACGCCGGACAAAAGATCCGATATGCCGAAGCGGACATAGGGCTCATTTGCAGGTATCATCTCGCCGTCCTGTGGGTAGTCAAAGTCAATGACAGGCGGAGTGATGTCCACATAGAGCTCCCATGTCGAGGCAAGGGCAGGATAGCCGTTGAAATCGGTAAGACTGCCGAGGGCAAGGGGCATATGCCCTTCCTCCGCCACATCCGACGGTGTGTAGATCAGGGTGTCGCCGCGAATGGCAAGCCTTGAGTCCGGCCAGCCTATGCTTTCGCCCTGTATTGTGAGTTCCAGTGTTTCCATGCTCAGCTCTGTTTCCGATGAAATAAGGAAATATAGCGGCTGATCAGGACAGGAGATAAAGCTGCCTCCCTCAGGATATATGAGCTCGACTAAAGGACGGGGGACGATGTTTATCGTGAAGATGTCCGATGTGAAGGCTGTCCTGTCCTCCCTTATCTCGAAGTCGAAGTCATTGTCATTTGCCATCAGTCGTGCTGTGATGACCGTGCCTGTGGGCATACCTGTCATCGGTATGGAGGTGACGAGTGTCGTCTCATTCGCTGCTGTCATGTGACGTGTGTAGTGGGATATCTCAAGCTCGCCGTCTATGTCCCAGAACAGCCTTGCATACTGGCTGTCCGTTGAATCCATGGGTGCGAAAATACCGGATGTGTCCTTCACATATACCTCTATCGCAAAGATAGAATCAGCCATCCACAGCGGTGGATTGTGACCTGTGAAAACAGGGGGAAGTGTGTCGTCGTCTGGCAGATAGAAGTAGGTAGTACATGCCGATGTGTTCGGCTCGCAGAACATTGACATATCCGAGGCTATGATAATCACCTCTGTCGTCTCCCTTTCCGGGAAATGTGTGCCGAGGAAATCAGGATCGAAGAAAATTGTGTCGCCCTGTGTTCTGGTCTCGGACCAGCCCCACTCATCGCCCATGGCCCTGATGCGGACAAGGGACGGGTCTATGCCCGAGAGGGAATCCCGAAGTACAAACCACGGCGTATCAAAGGGATCGGAGATGACGGCACCGGGCAAAGGATACATGCCATCGAATACAGGCGGATCGAGATCGACCATGAAGGTGTGACTTATCGTGGAAAGAAGCTCATTGCCGAGACCGTCCTGAGCTGCCACCACTGACATTTCAATAGTATCGCCTGATTCCCAGTTTGAGCCCGGTAAGAATATCAACGTATCACCGTGCTGGGTGAACTGCTCGTCGGCTATATTCAGTGTATCGTCTGCCAGAGTTATGACAACGGTTTCCCAATCAACACCGTTTATGTCTGTCAAGACAAGCCTTATCTGTTGATCTGCACATGATGTGTATACTCCGCCTGGAGGCTCCACGAACTGTGCCCGCGGCCCGCCCTGATCGACCATGAAGCACCATGTATGCTCTGCCCTGTTCCTGTTGCAGACAGCGACAGAATCCTTGGCGATAATCGTTATGCAGAGTGTGTCGCCGTGTTCCATCTCCGTTGCTCCAATGTCGAAATAGAGTGTGTCAGAGCTGAAATCAACAGCAGGGTGTGTGATGGGAAAATCATATCCCTCGAAAACTACCCATATTGAATCAGGGTCTACACCTGCAATATCGTCGTAGAGATGGGCTTTCACAACAGGGTCAGGCGGTGCAAATTCCCCTGTGACTGGGTAAATTGGCTCTATATCCGGCGGCTCAACATCGACAACAAACCATACATCAAGGGAGCCTGCCATTGCATTGCCTATCATGTCCTCGATATTTCTGACAATAACCGATATCGTATCACCGTGATGCCAAGAGATACCAGGGGTATAGGTGATAGTGTCGTTCTCGAAGGATACCGCAGGGCTGTCCCAGCCATAGTGGGTGCCGTTAACATCTATGGAAATTGTCGTCTCGTTGACGCCATTGGGGTCTTCCAGGGCTACGAGTATAGGCCCTTCTTCGCAGGAAGTTGTAAGATATTCAAGCGGGCTTGCCATTCTTGCAATAGGGCCTGCAAGGTTGACTGTCCAGCTCCAGCATATCGAATCCCCATTTGAGCCGCATTGCATGGCAAGGTCGTCGAAGCTTATGCAAACCCGGCAGGTATCTCCATCGAGGTAGTGGGGGACAATATCATCGTCCACGCGGAAACCCTCGCCATCGGGAATCCACATGACCGGGACCCCGTCAATGTAGATACGGACACTGTCCCTGTCGACGCCGGCTCCATCGTCCGAAAGCTCGAAATAGATGTAGTTGATGGAATCGCCCATCACCTCATCAGGCTCCGGATGCCTTGCTGAGACCGAAGGGGGGATTATGTCCTGATAGATTGTGAATCTGACATTACGTGTCGTATTGCCTGCGCTGTCTGAGACCTCGTTGAAAAGGACGATGATCTCTCCGTCCATGCCGAACCAGACCCCGGGATCGAAGGTGAGATTGCTGCCATCCCATTCCATGTGTGTCGGCCATGTATAGACTCCGTCACAGCTAACCTCGATTGATGATATATCCACTCCCGACTGATCTGTGATGCTGAAAATTGAAAAGAGGCTGTCGCAGGATGTGTAGCCCATAGGCTCGACAAGCTCGATGACAGGGCCTATTGTGTCCACATAGAAGCTCCAGCAGGTGTCGAGGACATTTGCGCCGCACATCTCAGCCTGATCTGCGGCACGAACACATATCTCGCATGAGTCAGCAGCGAATATATCGGAATCGTCGAAGAATATCCTGCCGGAGGGGGCATCCCAGATGCCACCTTCGAGTATCTCGCCGTTGAGAGTCACCGTGATCGAGTCGTAAATCACCCCTGCAAGGTCGTCCTCGATAAAAATCTCGATATTGAACCAGGGACTTGCAAAAAGTGTGTCCGGAAGTGGGCGGACATAGCTGAGATATGGAGCATCCATATCGACAATATAGGAAAATCCAACGGAGTCGACTATGGAGAAGCCGAGGTCATTGCGGATATCTGCGAACACACCTGTAACCGTATCGCCGGATGAAAAGCTGAGACCGTCCATATCAAGGAGCAGGCTGTCCTCGCCAATCCATGAGAATTCAGAAGGACTGGTTGTCATGCCCTCTACATATGCTGCATAGCTGCCGGATATGATCTCGCCTTCGGTCTGGACTCCGAAGAGTATCCGAGGTGTGGAGCATGAAGAATATTCCAGAGGGGAGATTACATTGACTTCCGGCGCGGGGACTGTGGCATAGACAGTAATCGAATGGAGAATCGGCCTTCCCACACCCCTGTCCATCAGCACCCTGTACTGAAGATGCTCAAAGCTGACACCTGTAATAGGTGCGCCATTTTCTATTTCATACCAGTCCGTCCAGGTGTCTCCGTCTTCGGAGACCTTGGCCTGTATGCGCAGGGCTGCATAGTCGGGAACGGTCTCGCTCCATGCAATCGAATCCAGCTCGCCTTCGCCCGGAAGCGTCCATATATCAGAGAGATAGACGCCAACACCCTCGCCGCCGTTGTATGCATAGTACATGGAGTTGATCATGGCCTTTGTCTCCCACTCGGCAGGGCGGAAATGATCTTCTTCATAGTCCTCTGCATGGCCTGTGGAGAAAAAGGCTGAGAAGGAGTTATAGTCTGGGTCATTGTATGTATGCATGTATATCTCGCCCTCGGCGGAGGTATACCAGAGATCGCCTGCTGCATATGTCTCGCCGAAGTCATGACATTCGGTCACCTCGAACTCGGGGGGAAGGGCAAAGGGGACATTCAGCACAATGGAGCTCGGATCTGCGCCATCGTCCAGCTCAACCTCTTCGAAAACCTCGTCGGGTTCATAGCAGGAGACCCAGTCGGCAGTGAGACCTGTTACCTCGGTCAGAGTATTGAAATTGGGATGCTCAAAGTTACGGACATCTTCGCACAGGGGTGTGTCCAATGTCCAGCCCCTTCTTTTGGCAATAGTGTCATGTGTCAGGACAAGACCCTTGCCCCTCTGGGCAAATTCTATGGTCGCATTCTTGGAGTGACCGTTCAGATCATTGGATCTTCCTCCGAAGCCATTGGCTATACCGAAAAAAATGATATGGAAGAAATCAACAGGCATCTCCACGAGATCCCAGCTGTGGGAATCGGCCATGCGAATAATGTCATCGGGGCTGTGTATGGTGTTGTACTCCGACAGGGTTGTTATGAAGAACTTGAATGTCAGGGCTGGTATGCCTGCGTCTTCGTATGTGTAGACCACGTCTGTTATGCACTCTGTGCAGTGTCCGTCCGGATAGACCTGCAAAACATAGATGGTGTCGAACTCTGTGAGCTCAAGGGCACCGTCGTCCAGACCATCTGGATCTGGTGTGATGATTTCGATATTTGTAGGTTCTCCATCCGAGAAGTCATCGAATGTGGTCTGATGGAAGGTGATTGTCGCAGACATTAAAAGTCCTGTAAAAAGAACAACCGCCGTCCTTGCAAGTTTTGCCAAGCCCCCCGACTTTGCCTTTGACCGCATGGCTTCTGCCCCTCTACGTTTTATAGTTTATACTCTGCGCCGATGTAGATGCCGTAGCCGGATATATTTGATAGATTTGCCCTTATCCCGCCTGTAAGGTCAAAATCGCCCTCAAGGGGATAGTCGAGCTGAATCTCAAGATGTGGCTCAAATGGATTGAGCTCTGTCTTGTCTGTCTGATCCCAGTTGTCGGGATAGTCCTTTTTGTAGCTGTATACTCCGAGACCGAGCCCTGCCTTGGGCTTGATCTTCCACTCAACGGTAGGTAGATAATAGACTGTCAGGCCGCCGCCGATGGCGCGATAGAAGACATCTGCGCCGTTGGTGTGCTGCTTTGCCTTCCAGTATTCCAGCTCTATGCCCATACCGAGGAAATCCGTCAGCGTTCCGATATCTACTGTTCCGGAAATGCCATATGTCGGGTCATATTTGGTGGATGGAATAACAGCCCCCACCCTGAGACCGACAGTCTTGAGACCAAAATCCGGCCCGGTTTTCTTTGTAAGATTGCCCATGCCCTGCCCGAAAAGTCCGGCAACCAGAAGCAACAAGAAGGCGACAATGATTGTCCTTTTCATTTTCTACCTCTTCTATTTTTAATTTTAAAACTCTCAAACTCCACATGACGAAACTGCAAAGCAGACTTCAACATAAACTCCCAGTCGTTACCGCATGCCGTCAGCCTGTTCGAAAACAGCCATAGGACTAAGCACGAATATACGACAACTAAACAGATAGCCTGCGCCACCTGTCGGTCAGTCGGAGCAATTGTGACCCCTGAAGAAAGGGGGTAATCTCTGTTATTTGCCTTTCTCCCTTTGGGTCTATTTTTCTTTCTACAATATAATAGAAGAAGTCAAAGTGTCAAGCCAAAGGGCAATTCATAGAGGTAAAATGAGATTACATCAAGAGCTATCCGAAGTCAAGTCCAAGTAATTCAACGACTTATTTTTTTAGGCAGTATTTTATTATTTTTCCGCAGTTAAAAAAACGATATGTATGACAAAAGACCCTGTTGACAGAATTTTTTCATTGAGATATGCAAGTCTTTTTTTATGTGTTAATCAATTTTTTGTTGGGCAAATGCTAAAAATTAGTCTATTCATTGCGCAAAGCCAATAAAAGTGGCAATCGATAATATCTCGGCATATGCATAAAAAATTATTGACCTCATCTCTCCTGTACCTATATTAATTGCATTTTGGGTAATCCATTACTACACAAAGGAGAAGGATATGGCAAGAGAGAAGGTAATCATCATGGGAGCCGCCGGGCGCGACTTTCATAATTTCAACACAGTTTTCCGCGGCAACGACAAATACGAGGTTGTTGCATTCACAGCCACACAGATCCCCGACATCGATGGCCGTAAATATCCTGCAGCCCTCGCAGGTGACCTCTATCCAGAGGGTATCCCCATCTACAACGAGGCTGATCTCCCAGAGCTGATTAAAAAATACGACGTCGACAAGGTTTGGTTTTCATATTCCGATGTAAGCCACGAGTACGCAATGTCTAAGGGCAGCTGGGCAATGGCAGCCGGTGCTGATTTCGGTTTCATCGGCCCGAAGCAGACAATGCTTGAGTCCTCAAAGCCTGTTGTAGCAATCTGTGCTGTCCGTACAGGCTGCGGAAAATCACAGACAACACGCCGTGTTGCTGAGATTCTCATCGCCATGGGCAAGAAGGTTGTGGCTGTCCGCCACCCGATGCCATACGGTGATCTGGAAGCACAGAAGGTCCAACGTTTCGAGACACTGGAAGACCTCAAAAAACATCAGTGCACCATCGAAGAGATGGAAGAGTATGAGCCACATATTGCACGTGGCGTTGTAGTCTATGCAGGCGTCGACTATGAGGCCATACTCCGCGAGGCAGAGAAAGAGGCTGACGTAATCCTCTGGGACGGCGGAAACAATGACCTTCCTTTCTTCAAGCCGGATCTTTTCATCACAGTTGCAGACCCACACAGGCCAGGCGACGAGATGACATATTACCCCGGACAGGTCAACCTTCGCATGGCTGATGTCATTGTCATCAACAAGGTCGACACAGCAGACTATGCAGCCATCATGGAAGTCCGCGACTCCATCGCCATGGTCAACCCATGTGCAACAATCATCGAGGCAGCATCCCCGATCTCTGTCGAGGATCCCGAGATGATCGCCGGAAAGAGGACACTGGTTGTCGAAGACGGCCCAACACTCACACACGGCGAGATGGAATATGGCGCAGGCACAATCGCAGCCGAGCGCATGGGCGCATGTGAGCTCATCGATCCCAGACCATTCGCTGTCGGCGGCATCGAAGAGACATTCGCAAAATATCCTGACATCGGCATACTTCTCCCGGCCATGGGCTACGGCGAAAAGCAGATGAAGGATCTCGAAGCAACAATCAAGGCATCCAATGCCGAGTGCGTTGTCATAGGTACACCCATAGACCTCCGCAGGGTCATCAAGATTGACCTTCCGGCTACAAGGGTATTCTATGACCTTCAGGAGATCGGCAAGCCCAATCTCGAGGACATCATCAAGGACAAGTTCTAAGAACTACTGACATACAGAAAAACCGGGGGATGTCTTCCTCCGGTTTTTTCATTTTATAAGCACAGGAGGAATTTTGAGCCTATCCACACCAAAGGAACAGGTAGTAGTCGCCCTCGGCGGAAATGCCCTGATGTCAAAGGCAGGGGACACATTTGAAACACAGATCGAAAGGGCCGAAAAGGGGCTTCTGGGTGTTCTCCACCTTATCAAGGGTGGTTATGATGTTGTGATAACCCACGGCAATGGTCCACAGGTAGGCGCTGCCCTTCTGCGCATGGAGCTTTCTTCTAAGGAGGTTACCCCCCTCCCACTCTACGCTTGCGGAGCACAGACACAGGGCGAAATAGGTCTTGTTATCTCCTCAGCACTCGGCAACCTCTTCAAAAAGGAAGGCATAGACCTCCATGTCTCAGCTATGGTAACACAGGTCGTAGTCTCAAAGGACGACCCGGATTTTCAGGACCCGACCAAGTATATCGGCACATTCTACTCCGAAGAGGAGGCCAAGAAAATGCGCGATGAGCGCGGCTGGACAGTAAAAGAGGACAAGGGAAGAGGATGGCGCAGGGTCGTGCCTTCCCCCTGGCCGAAGAGAATCGTAGAGGCCGAGGCAATCAAACTCCTTATCGAAAACGGTGTCATAGTCATCGCCACAGGCGGCGGCGGAATCCCGGTCATCGAGGAGAATGGGCATATCTCCGGCGTGGATGCTGTAATAGACAAGGATCGCGCATCTGCCATTCTCGCCAATGAGATAAAGGCTGACAAGCTACTCATTCTCACAGGTGTCGAGACCGTCTGCACAGGCTTTGGCACGCCGGAACAGAAGACGCTATCAGTACTCTCACGTGAAGAGGCCAAGGCACTCCTCGATTCAGGCGAGTTCCCTCCGGGCAATATGGGTCCCAAGGTAGAGGCAGCCATACACTTCCTTGAAAACGGCGGCTCCGAGGTCATAATCACCTCCATAGAAAAGGCATTGGAAGCCGTAGAGGGCAAGACCGGCACGAGGATATTCTGATTCACATAGCAGGGCGGTTCGTTGACCGCCCTTTTTTTTATAAAAAATTTTACCCAGTTTGTGGAACAAAGAAGACAGACAAACGGTCGGATGATCGGTGCCGTCCGCCCCTACTTATTTTGTCAGAATCATGATTTTCAAGATTATGGGATTGAAGACAGATTGGGAGAATAAAATATTTCGCGTCTCTCTTATCCTGTAAATCCACAAATCCTGTGAATCCTGATTCTCATTCCCCTGCCCCCTGATGGGTGCAATTATTTGACTTGGGTAAGCGAATATCGACTTTGGTCCCGGGGCTTCACCCCGGGCTAAACAATGTCGCCCCTTTGGGGCTTTGTTTCGTTCCAAAACTCCCTGGGGCGTTGGACTTTTATCTATAATGTATCTTTTCTTAATTTCGCACCCTGAAAGGGTGCAATTTATTCGCTCCGGACACGAAATTCAAAGAATTTCAAGCCTCACATGGTTTCTCCATGAGTCGAAAACTGCGGGGTTTAACCCTGTGTAAAAAGAGATTTTTTTTTTCCTACATTAGGTAATAGGGTTTGGGACTTTTGCGGAACAAAGAAGACAGACAAACGGTCGGATGATCCGGAGCCGTCCGCCCCTACTTATTTTGTCAGAATCATGATTTTCAAGATTATGGGATTGAAGACAGATTGGGAGAATAAAATATTTCGCTTCTCTCTTATCCTGTAAATCAACAAATCCTGTGAATCCTGATTCTCATTCCCCTGCCCCCTGATGGGTGCAATTATTTGACTTGGGTAAGCGAATATCGACTTTGGTCCCGGGGCTTCACCCTGGGCTAAACAATGTCGCCCCTTTGGGGCTTTGTTTCGTTCCAAAACTCCCTGGGGCGTTGGACTTTTATCTATGATGTATCTTTCATTAATTTCGCACCCTGAAAGGGGGCAATTTATTCGCTCCGGGCATGAAATTCAAAGAATTTCAAGCCTCACATGGTTTCTCCATGAGTCGAAAACTGCGGGGTTTAACCCTGTGTAAAAAGAGATTTTGTCTGTTCCCTAATTCGCTAATCGGGTTTTTAGATTTTTCTGGTAAAATGGGGCAGAGGTGCTTTCTTTGCTATTGCTTTTCGCCGAGTCTTTCCTTCAGCTCCTTGATGCCAAAGGGTTTCTGGAGGAAGTTCACCCCTTCCTCAAGAACGCCATGCTGAGCAATGATATTGTCTGTGTAGCCGGACATATAGAGAACCTCGAGATTATGCCATTTCTCACTCAGTTTTTCATAGAGCATTTTGCCGTCAATCCCGGGCATAATGACGTCTGTAAGCAATATGTCGGGGGGAGGATAATCGCGATCAACAGTCATTATGGCAGATTCCGGGTCTGTGTAGCTTTCTACCTTACATCCGAGTTTTTTCAGCATGGCACAGACCATATCCCTTACCATGCTGTCGTCCTCGACAACCATGACAGTCGCAGTGCTTTTCGATTTCAGCGGGGATTTTCTCTCATCCGGCTCAGGTGAGGGGAGGTATATTTCTATGTCAGTGCCCTTCCCCGCCTGGCTCTTTGCTGTCACAAATCCGCCATGCTGTCTGACGATACCGTATACTGTTGAGAGTCCAAGGCCCGTTGATTGAAACTCGTTCTTTGTGGTGAAAAAGGGCTCAAAAATGTGATCCAGGACATTTATGTCAATTCCATTGCCATTGTCGGAAAAGAGTATATGTGCATACTGCGCTATTGTCGGATCTGCCTTTGCAGGAACCTCATGCCTGGGTACAAGATCCGCGGAAATAATGATTCTGCCACCCTTGGGCATCGCCTCCTGTGAATTGAGTGAAAGGTTGATCAAAACCTGTTCGAGTTGGACCTTGTCCGCTATCACATGTATATAATCTTCCAACATTTTTATTCTAAGCTCGATGTCGTCCCTTATTGTTCTTCCATACATCTCGGCGAAATTGTCAATAACATCGATAAGATTCAGTGGTCTGAGTGATATAATCTGTTTTTTGCCAAAGGCCATCAGTTGCCATGTAAGCTTCTTTGCCCTTTCGGCAGAATTTTTTATGTGCTCTACCTCCTGCCTGTGGCGAAGTTTATCGTCGGCTAAAAGAAGATCAGCATATCCTATCATCGGTGTCAGGAGATTATTGAAATCATGGGCCATCCCGCCTGCCAGGTGTCCGATTGATTCGAGCTTCTGAGCCTGAATCAGCTGTTTTTCAAGGCGATTTCTCTCTATTTCGGCTTTTTTCTGTGCTGTGATATCCAGATATGAACCGACTGAAACGTCCCTTTCAGGAATAACTTTGCCCTGTGAGCGTACATATCTGACCTCACCTGATTTTGTTATGATTCTGTGTTCTATGGAATACTGTCTGTTCTCCCTGAAGGCTTCGCTGGCACGGTGCTTGACCATCTCAACATCGTCGGGGTGAATCCTGTCCATAGCCGCTTGCCGGGTCGGTACAATCTCATCGGGACTGTATCCAAATATTCTGAACAGCTCCGGTGACCAGTAGATCTGTTCCGCTTTCTTGTTCATTTCCCAGCTCCCGAGATGGGCTATTGACTGGGCTTCTTCGAGGTTTGCCTCACTCCACTGAAGGTGCATTTTTTCATGCTGCAGTGCCTTTTCCCTGTTTCTTCTATCTATGTGGGAACCTGTTATATCAGCAAGGGCAGACAGAAGTGCAATATCCTCGTCCTGCCATATACGCTCCTCACTTGTAACATCAAAACCGATGAAGCCTATCCAGCCTCTGAAGGTGAAGATAGGCAGAACGAGAATGGAAATGATGCCCTGTGGTTCGAGGAATGCCTTTTCCTCAGGAGGGAAATCCCTAATCAGACCCATTATCGGATCGCCCTGGCTAAGTGCCCTCTTCCATCTTGGAACCTCAGACATCGGAAAGTTGGAAAGCTCCGGATTATTGAGCTGTGATTCGATGCCCTCTCTGCATACCTCGTGTGTCTGGGTGCTTAGCAGATTACCATTTTGATCATGATGATTCTGGAAAATATATATTCGATCTGCCCCTGAAAGTGGCAGAACCTCCATCAGCGACTTGACAATTGCATTTTCCTCTGTCTGCAGAAGGATTCGGGATACACTTGAAAGGACCTCCTCAAAACGCAGGCGATCCTGAAGCATTTTGTCCCTGTTGAATCTATATGTTATGTCCCTGACAATGCAGATTATTCCACCGTCATCCAGTACTGAAAGCGAAATCTCCTGGGCAAATGTGCTTCCGTCCTTTTTTCTGCCAATTGCCTCGCCGGACCATTTCCCGGAGCTGAAGACCTCTGGCATTATTCTGTTATCAAAACGCTCCAGCTCCTGCTCTTCGTAAAGCTCTCTCCATGACCGGCCTATTAGCTCGGCTGGACTTTCATATCCATATATCTGTGCATGGGACATATTGAGATATAGATATTTCCCCTGATTGTCGAGTATTGCCATGCCATCCTGAGCCTGCTCTATGGCCTTACTTCTTTTGGATAGATTGTCCTGTACACTTATCAGATTTGTAATGTCTGTGAAAGAGACAAGTATATTGTCCCCATCCCTGTCGGACTTGACAGGATTGAGATTTACACTGAGCCATGTCAGACCAGACTTTGTCTTGATTCCAATTGTTCTGCCCTTGAGCGTACCCGCTTTCAGAAGGTTCTTAAGTAAATCCTCCTTCAGGGGTTTACCCGAGCCGTCAACTATATGGGACAGGTATTCGAGAAGATTTTTACCGACTATTCTTCTCTCATCAACATCGAGAATTGTTCCTGCAGAAGGATTGGCATATGTGATTGTCAAATTCTCTGTAATCTCCAAGAGCCCTTCAGCAAGTGTCATGACAATGGACTTATATCTGTCGCTGGACAGTGAGAGCATTTTCTCGGCATCGACAATCTCCGTGACATCGGATATGAAAGACATGATATATTCTCCACCAGTCATCGAAATCGGGCTGGAGAATACTTCAACCTCTCTTTTCTCTCCATCGAAAAGCTTGTGCCTGAATCTGCTCTTCCCCGAGCCGATTTTGTCACTGTCCATCCTTGCCCTAATCTCTGTTTCGGGCTGATCGATGATGTCGAAAAGGCTGGTCGTTAGAAAGTCAAAATGATTGCCGCGATAGAATTTGCACGCAGCTGGATTGGCGTCTATAATCTCGCCTGTTACAGGGTCTGATATGATTATCGGGATACTGTTGTTCTCAAAAATCGACTCAAGGAGTCTTGTTTCAGACCTTCTTGCTATCTGCCTTTTGATATGCCCTAAAACCCTGTTTACCCTCAATATTCCCCTGATATAGCGGGGCTTGCCGTCCTGATCTGTTACTATCCGTGCTGTTATAAGACCCGGGATGACAAAGTTGCCGGGATGCCTCAGATTGATTGCATATCCCTCGACCTTGCCTTTTTCTGTCAGAGCAGCGATGTATTGGGTTCTATCTTCCTTGTTGTCGTAAAACTCAAGGATATTCCTGCCAAGGAGATCACCCCTTTTTATGCCGAAGAGATTGTAAACAGAAGGGCTTAGCTCCAGTATTGTCCCGTCTCTGGTGAGTTCGAAGAAGACCTCTGTGCCTGTCATATAAAGGTCACTCATCTCGCCTGCTATATTCGAGACGATTTTAAAGACCTCAAGAAGAACATTCCCGGCTCTGGTAATTGATATCTTCACGTCAACTGGCGAGGATTCGGACAGCCATGCCCTTGAACTGTACTCTCTGCTTGCATAGACTGAAGCGAGAATATTGTTGAGCACATCATTCTCAATGAAGAGCTCTCTAAGGCTGTCCACACCCGCACCAATGGGAATATTTACCCCGTCACCTTCATAGTCGATGATACCGTTATTGCTGTCGATTAATATGGAAAAAATTTTCATTCTTCTCACTCTCGTGGCCACTAAAAACAAAAAGGGATAATCAGATGTCTTATATGTTTGCCCTGCTGTCAGTTATGATGAATATACTCAATTGGATGTGTTTTTGCAATTTATTTAAAAAAGTAGTCCTTTTGAAATCGAGCATATCTTTTATCTTATCGACATGTTGAAGGAAGAAAAAAGGGGGAAAATACTTGTTCTTTTTTCCGGTGGAACCCTTGTTATGGAGCCGGACAATGAGGGCACTCTCTGCTTGCCGGAGAGGGAAAGAGCCCTTGCCCTCCTTGAGGCAATGGAGCCTAAGCTTCCTTTTTTTGCTGATATTTCCTATACCTTTGTTGACAATATCGACTCAACGAATATACAGCCGGAACACTGGGATCGATTGACAGCAGAGATCGAAGATAACTATGACGACTACGATGGCTTTGTTATTACCCACGGCACTGATACAATGGCATATACAGCCTCTGCCCTGTCTTTCACCATGCAGAACCTTGGCAAGCCGGTTGTTCTGACAGGCTCACAGATTCCAGGCTCGAAGATAGAGACCGATGCAAGGCGAAATTTTGTAAATGCTGTCCGTGTCGCGCTCTCGGATATGTCGGGCGTATATATTGTTTTCGACAGAAAGATCATATCCGGGACAAGGGCCACCAAGGTTTCAGAATCCCGCCTCGATGCCTTTGAATCTGTCTCTGTGCCACCTGCAGGTGAGATAAGGGTCGATGTACGCATTAATCCTAAGACCCCCAAAAGGCATCTGAGGCAGCCAAGTTTCAAATCCGGCTTCTCAGAGGACATTGCCGTTGTTCTCCTTTTTCCCGGAATGCCGGAAAAGCATCTTATCGACATTATCGAAGGGGGACCAAAAGGTCTTATACTCCTCGGTTATGGGACAGGCAATATCGCCTATCGTTATCTGTCTGCCCTGGAGTGTGCGGGCAATATTCCGGTGGTCATATCGTCACAGTGCAGGGATGGCTCGACAAGCATGCACCTCTATTCAGTAGGGCGGGAAGCCCTGAAAAGGGGGGCAATACAGGCCTTTGATATGTCCATAGAAGCAACTGTCACAAAGTTGATGTGGATACTCAAAAGGACACAGGACCCCAAGAGAATAAGGCGTTTGCTCCATGCCGATATAGCAGGAGAGATCTCAGTCTTCTAACTTTTTACAGTCCCACAGTGCAGATTTAGTTAACTCCTTCAATACAGTTTTCCGCAGAGACATGGCAAATTCTTTTCAATAAAGGAGATATTGCCCCAAAAAACATTTCCCATATGAGGAATACCCCTTTATATTTAAACTATGGATACAAGGGAAAATAGACTACTCGGAATTGATGTACAGCGAATTCTGAGACTAGCCGATATTTACTGGAAGGCCTCGGGCATATCCATGCTCCTGCTCAACGAGGAGGGCGATATAATCGGAGAGGCCGGTTTTCGAGCTGTCAGGGACAGGCTTCATATCTTCTATCCTGAACTTTTTGATCCATACACAAAATACGCACCGAGAATCGGCAAGCTGTTGATCAATACACCATCCCGTGACCATCTCGACAGGAATTGGCTCTATTCAACTATCCTTCCCTTCAATGTATCTGGAAGGAGCTTTTACATTGTTCTTGGCTGTTTTTTCCTAAAAGACAGATATTCCAGACAGGAGGCCAACAGGTTTGCTGCTTCAGTTGGCCTCGATCGCCAGAGATTTAAGAAGGCTGTAGATGCGATTGTCGAGATCTCAGCAGATGATCTGGACAATGCCATTAAATTTTTTCGGGAGATAATGCAGATCTCCCGGAGCAAAGACGAGACATTGCCAGAGAAGAAGACTCCAACTGCCCTTCTTGAGATTGACGACAAGGAAGAGCTTCTCTCTTGCCTTGGCTTCGGAAGTTGGGAGCTTCTGCTTTCACCCGAAGGAGAGGTTGACAACTCCGCCTTCTCCATTGAGATGGAAGAGCTGATCGGAAGCTCGGAATTCGACGGAAAGAGCTTCATGGAACTCGGCAGGAGTGAGCTTGTGAGTGCCTGCGACATGATAATGCCCGGTCAGGTATCGCGCATGGTCATTGATGTCAGCATAAGTAAGCCACGGAGAGGCTGGCTTGAGCACACTGTTTTGATACGAAAAAATGATGATGGCAGCACCTTTATCCGTGGAATTTCCAGAGACATATCACAGAGGAAAAGACGGGAAAGAGAGCTGAAAAAGAGCAAGCAGCGATTCTTCGAACTGGCTGACTTTCTTCCCGAAACAGTATACGAAACAGATTCCTCGGGCAGAATTGTATATATGAATAGGGCAGGTCTCAGAGTCTTTGGCATCGATCAGATCGAACTTTCCGAGGGCATCGACCACAGGATTCTCCTCGTTGATCACGATCGACAGAGGGCAGAGAAGAATCTCAGGGATACACTGCGGGGAGAATACTGTGATCCCGAAGAGTTCCTTGCTATAGATGGTAATGGCAGAGAATTCCCTGTCATCATACACGCTTCACCGATAATAGAAAACGGGGTCTGTGCAGGCAGCAGGGGTTTGATCATCGACATTACTCAGACAAAGGCAGCAGAGAGGGCCATTGAGGTGAGTCTTGAGAAGTACAGGGTGCTCTTCGAGATCTTCCCGATAGGCATATCGATGACAGATCCAGAAGGCAATCTTATTGAGGTCAACCCTGCTTCTGAGAAGATTCTCGGCATCAGCATGGATGATCATATTTCCCGCAGACATGACAGTCCCGAATGGAATGTAATTTACCCCGATGGCAGCCCGATGAATCCCGATAGTTTTGCGAGTGTCCGCGCACTCAGAGAAAATCGTATGGTAGAGGTGTACGAATCGGGTATTATTCATGACGATGGGTCGATAACATGGATCAATATGAAGGCCGCACCAATTCCCCTCGAGAACTTTGGGGTTGCAATAGCCTTCACAGACATAACAGAGCGACATCTGGCAAGAAAGGCTGTGGAGGTATCCGAGAACAAGTGGCGATCCCTCGCTGAGAATGCGCCGGATGTAATCATCACCACAGACAAAGAAGGCAATATTGTCTACTGCAACAAACCTATAGGCAATATACCTGTTGAGCTGTTGATCGGTTCCAGCGTCTTCTACTGGTCGCTGCAGACCAATGAAAAGGAGTTTCGCAGGTGCTTCGAGTCATGTGCAAGAACAAAGAGACCTGTGAAGATCGAGAGCCCCGGCATCGGTCCAAATGGCTCTGTCTACTGGTATTCCATACATATTGGTCCACTGGTTTCCGACTCGGAGGTAACGGGCTTTACAATGATTCTTTCAGACATCACAGAGCAAAAAGAGGCTATTCGGGAAAAACAGGAGATGGAGATAAAGATGCTCGCCTCATCCAAACTGGCAACCCTCGGCGAGATGGCAACGGGCATGGCCCATGAAATCAACCAGCCGCTCAACTATATCAGTGTCTTTCTGCAACTTCTCGAAGAGGAGCTGGAGGATGGGGATCTCGATTTTGAGAATACAAGGCGCAGCCTGAAAAATTCACTACATGCGGTCGGAAGAATCACTACCATAATCGACCATCTGCGCGTCTTCGGCCGCGCACATTCCGACGACACCGGCCCTGTTCAGCTGCCAGCGCTTTTCGAAAACACGCTCATACTCTTCTCGGAAAAGCTCCGCAGATTTGGGATCAAGGTTGAGATCGATATGCCGGCAGAGCTGCCACCTGCAAGGGCAAATGCAAATAAGCTCGAGCAGGTCTTTGTCAACCTCATACAAAATGCGGTGGATGTACTGTTGAAAAAGGACGGGGAACGGGAAATTCATATTGAGATCAATAATACCCCCGACAAGATTTTCATACGCATTTCCGACAATGGTGCCGGAATGGATGAGACAACTCTTTCCCGCGTCTTCGAACCATTCTTCACCACAAAGGAACCTGGAAAGGGTACGGGGCTGGGGCTATCCATAGTCCATGGTATCATCATGGATTTCGGCGGTACAATTGGTGTAGAGTCAGAGATGGGCAAGGGCTCGATATTCAGCATAGAGCTGCCCACAGGAGGTGAAGATGAAAGGATTTGAGAGCAATAGAAAGATTCTGGTCATCGACGATGAAATCACAAATCTCCTCTCTGTTGAGGCGGCCCTCAAAAGCGAGAATTTCGAGATTTTTACAACAACCGACCCCTTGGATGGTCTCGCACTTTTCGAACTTGAAAGACCGGCGGTTCTCATTCTGGACCTGCGCATGCCTGTCATGGACGGCCTTGAAGTGTTGCGCAAGGTAAAGGAGGTCCCCGATGCGCTTTTCTCTGTCATCATTCTGACAGGCCATGGCAACAAGGACGACATGAACACCTGCTATGACCTCGGGGCCAATGCATTTTTGAGAAAGCCCCTCAATGTTATTGAGCTCAGGGGGCTTGTGCGCAATCTGATGCTACTTGAAAACTACAAGAGAGAGCTGAATCTCCACAGGGATAATCTCGAAGGCCTTGTCCAGTCGCGGACAGAGGATCTCAGAGCAGAGATGGAGGAGAGAAGGGCTGCACAGGTGAAGCTCGAAAGGAGCGAGAAAAAGTACAGGAATCTCTTCCAGACAAGCACCAGCGGCATTTCCATTGCCGATCTTAAAGGCAGGATACTGGAGATGAACAGAGCCTTCATGAATCTCATCGGCATCGACAAAGAGCAGATCCCTTCCTTTAATATCCGTAAGATCTATCCGGATCCAATGGAGAGGGATAAGCTGATTCAAAAGCTCAGCAGTGGAGAGCTGCTCGAGAATCAGGAGACGGAGATCATTGCCATTGATGGAAGAAGGATATGGTGCAGCATTTCCATGAAACTAATAGACTATGACGGGAAAAAGGCCGTGATGGCAAATCTCATGGACAACACGGAAAAGCACAATGCAAGACTCAAGCTCAGAGAATCGGAACTTCAGCACAGGATGCTGGCAGATCTTGTTGCAGACTACATATATTTGCTCCTGAAAAAGGACGATGGCTCTTTCAAGACCGCCTGGATAAGGGGAAACATGAGGGGCATCACAGGCTATGATTTGGATAATGAACAATATGCCTCCGAAAGATGGCTCAAGCATGTCCATCCGGAGGACAGGGAGATAATCCAGGGGTTCAGTAATGTCCTTGAAAACCGTGAGAGTGTTGAGCTTGAATACAGAATTATGACCAGTGATGGAACAATAAGGTGGATACGGGATCGGGCCAAGCCATATCTTGCCCCGGATTCCGATGAGATAATTGGCATAATAGGCGGTGTTACGGACATAACAGACTTCAAGCAGCGGATTTCCTCGCTCAAAATGGAGATAAAAAAACTCAAAGAAAGGATTTAAAGGTAGTTCTTTTGCAGGAAATTGTTTCCAAATGTCTTTACCCATGGTGTTTTGTGTACAATCCTTTAGAAATTATTCAGGATATTTCACAGGGAAAACATCAGAGAATAATGAAATTAAAACTTGCGTGAAGGCTTTTGGTTTATTAAATATAGTATCAGAAATACAGGCCAAAAATTACAAACAAACGGAGGGCTCTTGAGAAAATTTGATATTTTGAAAGGGAAGAGCTCGTCTTTATCTCGCCATATATGGCTTTTCGTGCTGATCATCATTATTGTGGGGACCTGTTTTCCATACAGAATGTTTTGGTGGACAGTGACCCCGGGAGGGGATGTAGGCGATGATGAGACGGGTACAACCCTGGGACAGGCGGCTATCGGCAGCGTCAGAGGTACTAGTGACCTCGGCGACGGCAGCTATGGCTTCTGGTACGAGGGTTTCGAGCCTGTTGTCTGTTTCGAGATAACCCACGACACATGGGATCTCGACAGCATTGACAACCTGGAGACAAGGACGATGACGCCGGGCGAGGAGATTGCAGTCACAAACTGTGGCAACTGTCATCTGAACTTCGGCATCAATTTCGTTGATTCTGATCCCCTTGACTGGACCTGGGGTTATTCGGCAGGAAACGATAAATTTGTTCTCAGAGCAAGTTTTACTGATCTTCCAACCTCACCGACTTTCGATCCAACAAGGGACTATATCAAGGACATCATAACCTGGGCAACCGATGATATCTTCGGACCTTTGGGGCAGGATTTCGGTTTTGAAGAAGACCTTAATCTGTGGCTTCAGTTCTACAGCCCCGGTCGTTCTACTCTCTATGGCGGAAACACAATAACAATACTTCTACAGGCGCAGGCTAATCTGCCCTGACATAAAAGTTTAATGGAGGAACAATGAAAATCAGGACAGTTTTATTTCTAATGACACTTGTGGTTCTTGGTTCGGTATACGCAGCTGTTCCAGGACAGGTTAGCTTCCAGGGTAAGGTAAACGACGATGTCGGCACCCCGATTGAGGGTACCTTCTCTGTTGACTTCAATATGTACACCGTACCTATCGGAGGAACGGCAGTATGGACTGAGACACAGTCTGTCGAGTTCCGCTCCGGCCTATTTCTGGTTCAGCTCGGTTCAGTTGTCGAGATACCCCAGAACTTCTACACAGGCGGCACATTCTATATCGAAATGGTCGTAGGCGGCGAAACACTGGGCGAAAGAAAGCCTATGGTCAGTGTACCATATGCATTCAGAGCAGCAATTGCCGACTCCTCAGACCGTGACTGGGCAATGACCGGTGTAGACATCTATAATCAGAATACGGGCAATGTCGGTATCGGTACCATGGCAGCCCCAACGCTGACTGACAGGCTGCATGTAATGGGTAATGGCGAGGCAGGCGAACGTGCCGTTGTCGGTATTTCAACAACAGGTCCTCAGGGCTGGCTTGGAACAGCAATCTATGGTGCCTATGGTGAGTTCAACTCCGAGAACTTCGGTGCACTCGGTTCATCGGGTATCGGTGTCACAGGTCGCGGTGCAACATATGGTGGTTATTTCGAGGGTGATGTCTATACAACTGACAACCTCACAGTCGATGGCTCCATCAATGTAGCATCCACATCTCAGTTTGTCATCGATGGCGATGCAGGCTCCGAGGATGTTCTCATGACAGATGGCTCCGGACTCCTCTACTGGGCCGATGGCTCGGGTATTGGCGGCGATGACTGGGGTGTCCAGGTTGTAGAGGCAGACGCACCTCTCGTTGGTGATGGTACTGTCGGCAGCCCCCTTGCAATCGATGTTGCAGCAGCAACAGATGGCGATGTTCTTACCTTCAACGGTGGGACAGGACAGTGGGAAGCTATGGTTGCACCCGGCGGTGCAGTTTCCGTCAATCCACGTCTTGAAGGCGATGGAACAGTCGGTGATCCTCTCGATATTGCCGGCATGGGCGCATCCGAAGGCGATGTCATGACATATTCTTCCGGCGTCTGGACTCCGGCTGCTCCTGCAACAGGTGCAGATGACTGGGGAACACAGGTTGTAGAGGTTACAACACGTCTCACAGGAGATGGTACAACAGGCTCTGAACTGGACATTGCGCAGCAGGGCGCAACAGACGGTCAGGCTCTTATATGGGACGCAGGCACCGGCGCATGGATACCAGGCGATGTTGCAGCCAGCGGCGACGATAACTATGCCCTCGGCGCAACATTCGACACAGGAACAGGCGACCTTGTAATAGATATGACAGATCCGATTGCCGATATCACCATCAGCCTTGATGGCCGCTATATGACAGGTCTTGAGGACGCAGCATGGACAGATGCAGGCACATATATTCATCCGAACAATGCAGCATCATTCCACATTGAGGACGGCACAGGCAACCTCGACATGGGCGGAGCAAGTATTGAGGGTGTAAATGAGATTTCGGCAAATACAATCGATCCTGTTCTGAAGATCAACGGCAAGCTCTTCCGTACCTGGACAACAGACATGGTCGGACAGCGTACTGTCTGTGAAGGCAGTGCCAAACTCGATGAGAACGGCGAATACAGAATCGATCTTCAGGCACAGCCCGAAGCATCAAATCTCTGGCTTTTCTACCACTCTGTTGACCCGAAGACCATCATTGTTGGCGTAACACCAACACATCCTGCCATGCTCTATGCAAGGGTTGAAGACGGTGTTCTCATCGTTGGAGATATGCAGAATCAGCCGGGTGTTGGATTCTCATACCGTCTTTCCGGAGTCCGTTATGACTTCCGCGACATGACAGAGGAAGAGACAAATATCCGTACAAAGGATACAGATATGTACATAGATGTCGATGGTGGAGCTCGCTACCAAACCCAATATTGATAGATAGTAACGATAGATAAAAAAAGGGGCGCATTGCGCCCCTTTTTTTAATATATTTTTCTATTTGAGCCTGTATATTCCGTCCTTGCGGGTCATGATCCTCTCGTCAATCATGCTGCGTCTGGCAAAGCAGAAGTCATCTATGCCGAGATCCACAAATACATGGTTCACATCCTTTTCTGTGTAGTCCCTTCCATGCTCGAAGTGTCTTTCGGCAATCTCTTCGAGTACGAGCCTGCGCTTCTTCCTCTGCCGTGGCAGGATGACATCGCCGGACTGCATATACTTATCGATTATATCCTGTCTGTATGCCTCCATTCTCTCCTCCTGCCTCTTTTTCTCACTTCTGTCCACACGGACAAGATCGATCAGCTTTGTCTCCAGGGCTTCCTTTTGGACTGAATAGACTGTGTAGTATTGATCCTTCTCGGATGTAACGAAACCTGCCTTTTCAAGCTTTTTCAGGTGTATCGATACTGTGGCCGGGGAGAGCTGAAGACCCTTTGCTATTGACTCCACATATTTTGGTCCCTCAAGAAGTGAGTCGACTATCATAAGCCGAGACCTTTCGCCGAGGGCTTTGAGCTTTTCTACGCTTCTTTCTATCATATCGCCTCCCTGAACAGGGGTCTCTTCAGATCCCCGACAATCTCCCGGAAAATTCGCTTGAACTTGTTGAGTAGAAATTTGAGGGTCTGTCTTTCAACACCATACTTTTCAGAGTCAGCAATATTTCCTTGCCTTCTTTCGCTCTTCTGCCGCTTTTCAACCTCTTGTATTTGCCTGTTCAGAGCGAAGATGAAGTATTCTGCAAAGAGATCGATGAAGAATCTATCCTCTTCACCATAGAAATAGTGGATTTTCTCCTCAGTGATCTTCCATGTGTTCAAAACGTTTTCGACCTGTCCGAGCTTGATGCTCCTCTCTATTTCGTTGAGATTCTCCATTTTCAGGAGGCCTTCTCTGTGTTCGGAAAGGGCATCCGAGAATCGCTTCTCTAAGTCAATCATCAAATCCATGTCTACCTCCTTTGATTTGATATATACCAAAAAAGATATACACAAAAAGGGATGTGTCAATAACCATATTGATGTATGGCAAATTAAAATCCGGCAATCAGATTTTACAGCTTCCCCGTGACAAGCAGTATTCCCAGTACTATAAGCAGACCACCGGCAACCTTGGAGAGGATTTCTGTGGGTAATGTTTTAGCGAAAACAGTGCCAATGATGACTGCAATTGCAGAGCTTGCCACAAGTCCGAGGCCGCTGCCGAGAAAGACCATCCAGGGCTTTCCTGTCTTTGTAGCTATACTCAGTGTTGCTATCTGCGTTTTATCTCCCAGCTCTGCCAGAAATATTGTTAGAAAAGCTGTGCCGAATACCTTCCAATCCATTTGTGAACTCCTTGAAAATGTACTATTTTTTGCTTAAGAATAAAAGGAGGCATAAAAAAATGAAAAGGAAAATTCTCTTTGTTTTCCCGCTTCTGTTTTTTGTTGGTTGCGATCTTTTCGATATATACCATTCCCCACGCTACAAGGCCCAACACGCCATAGGTGTCAACTGCCATCTGCCCGACGATTCAACTTTGACACTCATGGAAAATATGGGTGTAGAATGGATACGTATGTCCATCAATTGGCGGCTCATTGAGCCTGTGGAGGGTGAAAGATTCTGGGATTTTGTCGACGACAGGGTGAATGCAGCCCATGACAGGGGGTTCAGGATTTACATGACTGTATGGGAGACACCGGAATGGGCCAGTCCCTCCGGGCTTGGGAATGCTGTCCCCTCTGATTCTGCATATTTCAGGGAGTTCATGGAGGTTTGTGTAGCGAGATACAGGGATAGAATAGAGTTCTGGGGTCTATGGAATGAACCGAATGGCGGGGAGTATTTTTCCGGAAGCCCATCAGAGTTCCGCGAGATGGTATTCAAGCCCGGGGCGAGGGGTGTTAAGAATGCCGATCCAGATGCCTATGTTGTCGGTCCGGGTATCACAGTTCACACAGGATGGGATCAGTGGATGAGAGAGATAGCAGATGACGATGTGAAGGATATGATAGACATTGTCGGACTGCATCTTTATGTAACAGGCAGCGACAGGGATCTATTCTACTATATCAACTACAGCTATGGCGACTACGAAGACATACCCCCAATAATGGATGTTATCGACAATCTCGGACTAAAGAGAAAAGACCTGTGGCTGGAAGAGACCGGCTGGATGGTCGAAGGTCCCCATGCTGTCAGCGAGGAGGAGCAGGCGGAGTATATTCAGAATTTGTGCTGGCAGGTTTTTGGCAATCCATATGTCTTCAAATGCTTCATATATGAGATGATAGACGATCCCGATACGCCCGCGGGAGAGCCGAGATATGGACTGTTACGGGATGACTACACGCCAAGGGAGTCATACAGGAGGGTTCAGGAATTCCTTGAATTTTCGCCTATGGATGAATAGCAAAAGCCCGATCCCTGCGTAGAAGGCCTCAACAGGGGTGAGAACAGCCGAGAAACGTCCGACTGCAAAGAGCGGAAGATGGGCTGCATAGTATACAGAAAGCAGCAAAAAGGGTAGCAACATAGACCACTTTCTTTCCCTGAAAAGCACTATCAAACAGTAGAGCCCAAGGAGAAAAATCGGCAACCTGAACATGGAGACAACCATGCTTTTGGTCTTTGTCTGCATAGTTGTCCAGAACATCACTGCATTAAGTCCTACCTTCCGAAGTATGAAAGCCCGATTCTCTTCATATATATCAGAGCTTGCAGCAAAATACAGGGAGTCGACATATAAATCCTCTTCCCAGCTTCGAAGCCCCCGGGGTACAGTTGCCATAAGGCTGTCCGATTTCGGTTCTGTTTCCAGCCACAGACCGAGATATGAAAAGGGTGCATCCGAAAAATGCTGCACATACAGGTCTCCCCTGTACATATTGTAGCCTGCAAGCAAATGAACAGGGATCACCCTTTCGGATATACGATAGTTCCGATATGTCCAGGGCAATACAACGATCATGCAGGCCAAAAGGGCAATAAGAGAACTCTTTAGACTGCGTTTTGGGGCTAGTATTGGAACAATGAGCACAATCGGCAGGAGCACGAGAAAGGTGCTCTTTGTAAGCGCGCCAAGTCCCAGGGAAAGTCCGATGGCGATTGCTGTTGCCGCTGTCGGCTTTTCATACATCCTTATGGATAGATATAATAGACATGTCAGGAAGAATGTAGCTGTGGTCTCAACAAGAACAGTACCAGGATATCTGATAAATAGAGGATGGATAAGGAGAAAAGCCACGGAAAAAAGCCCTGCCCTGATACCGATGCTCATTCTGACAGCAAGGTATAGGAGAAATGCCGACATTGCAGCGAGTATTGACTGTATAAAAAAGAGAAGATAAACATCGCCTCCCGTAATCTCACAGAAGGCGATAATTGCAGGATATACAGGCCCTCTGCTCAGCGATGGTCCGTCCTGTGGATCAAAGGAGAGCATTCCTGTCTCTGCAAGATTCCTTCCGAGAATTCTGTAGAAGTCTGGATCTAAGTCTGTTCGAACTAGTTCATCGGTATTCAGGAGGAAGAAACCACCAGTGAATACAGCGATCAACAGAAATGAACCCCAGAAAACAAGAGCTCTATCGTGCTTGAGAATCTTTTCTAGAGAAGAAGACAAGCTCAGTCCACCTCAATTCTCACGCTGCCGCTTTCCGTGGAAAGGAAAAGGAATCCTGTCCCTGGCATTATAGCCTCTTTATCGGTGTAGTTTCTTGTTTCAGTGTCAAAGGAGAATGGCCCGAGATAGATTATGGGAATCTCGCCGATCTCCCTCGCAGAAAGCCATCTCGATGTAGTCCCTGCTATATTCCAACCTCTCTGATACTCGAAGTTAAAGAAGGTAATGCTGTCCCCTTCGGGATATAGTGTTGTATCCCTGTCGCAAAGGGCGAAATATCCGATGCCTGTCATCAAGGTATCAGTAGGCTCATATGCTCCACCTTCCGGATCAAAGGCGAAGACAGGGGGTATTATGAAGGGATAGGAATCGACTGTAGAGTCTATGTCTGCATAGGGAAGGCTGATCACATTCCAGCCCCTTGCAAAGTTCCATGCTACAATATCCGGATCAATATCGAAGTACTTTACAGTGTCCGCCCACCATCCAAAAAGCTCCGAAAAACCATCTCCATCTATGTCGTGAAAGTCCTTTATCTCGACCATCGAGGCTGACCAGCCGGAGAGTTCGCCCCTTTCTTCCAGTTCTGAGAGATATTCGGAGCCGAGCAAAAGATCTCCGCCTTCTCCGGGAAGGAAGTCCGACAGAAAGAGAAAATCGTAGAAAACAGCCGTGTCTGAGGTGAATAGAATATCACCGTCGATACAAACTGAATATCCTGTCGTATCCCCAAATACGGAATTGATAGTCGGAATGTCCAAATGCCCATCTCCGTCTATGTCCCTGTCGGATCTGCCGACTGTAATCCCCTCGTAGCGGGAGTTGATCCCACCTGCATAGAGATGCTCCTCGCGGTATCCCTTGTTCCCGAGGTGTATGGTCGATAGAGGCTCAAGGCTTTCAAGGGGTATATGTGTCATGGAATATCTTGTCATATTCAGCTCGAGAAAATACTCTGGTAGAGAGTCGCTCTCAATATGTCCCCTCTGACCTGATATGGCAATCTCATCCCCCATTTTGAAGACGTCTGTCGGTCTTGGCATATCTGTGAGGAGGTGAACCTCCAGAAGGTCGGGATATGTGAGAAAATGATAGTCCCTCCCCTCGCGGAAAAAGGATGAATCAGGGTGTCCCTCGTCGCTTCCGGAGGTAACAAGCAGTAGAATATCTGTGCCGTCATATATGGGAAACCACTCGAGAAGGGGATAGTTTATCTGGACAATTCGCGGCAGACCAGGGCTGGGGTATATTCTCCGAGCCTCGATATTGAATAGATCCCTGTCTGCGTCAATGAATGTGAAAGCAAAAACTGAGTCTCCAGTGGAGATTACCTTAAAATCCTCGGCAGACTCCATGGATATGTCATAAAAGCCACCGTCAAAAAGATTGATGCGGACAAAGTCATAGCATCTGGTGACAACTATGGCTTCTTCTCCCACATCAACAACCTTGGAGTCGCCTATGAACTCACCTGTTGCAACGGATGAACCGGGAATGATCTGATATCCTGCAAATATCGAAAACACAAATAAAATCAATGCTGATCTCTGTAAATAGCCCATTATCACCTCGTATCCCTTTACATTTAGGCTAAAATATATATACATTGAATGTAAAGACCAGGGATATTTAACCGAATATAATTATAATTAAACACAAAGGAGAGAGAATGCATCAACGATTAATCGAGCTTTTAGGGAGTGAGTCCGAGGATCTTCTACTTCATAAACCACTTGTATCAAAGGACAATCTCCATCTGCCGGGACCTGATTTTGTAGACAGGGTCATGTCCATTACAGACAGAACGCCACAAGTACTGCGCAATTTTCAGTCTATAATGGATCACGGAAGACTTGGGGGCACAGGATATATCTCCATTCTGCCGGTTGATCAGGGAATAGAGCACACAGCAGGGGCTTCCTTTGCACCGAATCCGATATATTTTGACCCCGAAAACATTGTTCGGTTGGCGATTGAAGGCGGCTGCAACTGTGTTGCCTCGACATTGGGTGTTCTTGGAAGCGTAGCCAGGAAATATGCCCACAAGATCCCCTTCCTCGTCAAGCTCAATCACAATGAGCTTCTGACATACCCGAACAAACACGATCAGATCCCCTTCGCCTCAGTTGACCAGGCCTTTGACATGGGTGCCGTTGCTGTAGGGGCGACAATCTATTTCGGCTCTGCTGAGTCCAACAGACAGATTCAGGAAGTATCTGCAATGTTCGAAAGGGCCCATGAGCTGGGCATGGTCACGGTTCTATGGGCATATCTGAGGAATCCTGCCTTCAAGACAGCTGAAAGGGACTATCACCTCGCCGCGGATACAACAGCCCAGGCAAATCATCTTTCTGCCACCATAGGTGCGGACATAGTAAAACAGAAGCAGCCCGTGACCAATGGCGGTTTCCGCGACATTGGTTTTGCCAAGACAGACGAGCGTGTATATAGTGAGCTTTCCGGCACACATCCCATAGACCTAACCCGCTATCAGCTTGTCAACACATATATGGGCAGAGTACCGCTGATCAATTCTGGCGGAGCATCGGGCGACAATGACCTCAAGCAGGCTGTCAGAACAGCAGTGATCAATAAACGGGCCGGAGGCATGGGGCTCATTTCCGGCAGAAAGGCCTTCCAGAGACCGATGTCAGAGGGCATTGATATACTCAACGCCATTCAGGATGTCTATCTCGATGATGAGATCACAATTGCCTGACAAGATACTATATTGCCTAGTATAACAGACAACTCCTCCCTGTTCAAAATAGAAAAGGTCGGGCTTTTGCCCGACCTACTGGGTAGTGGTGATCTCGAAAAAAGGAAGACATGTTACCCTTTACTTATCGTCCAACATTACGACAGCATGACAGGGTATTATTAGGTATAAAGCGGGTATTAATTCATACCCGATATCCTCTTTTTGATACATTGAGTGTGTCACTCATCGATAAATTGGATTCAATTGTCCCGTCGAGTCTTTAAGAAGGCAGAGAGATTGACGGATTTGCCGGAAATACCGAGCTTCCGTCTTATATTCCGCCGGTGCTTCTGAACAGTCTCCGGGGAAAGGTGAAGTCGGGCCGATATCTCCTTGGTATTCATACCCCTTCTTATGAGTGTCGATATCTCGATCTCCCGTGGTGTCAGCCTTCTGAACAGAAGAATCAGCTCATCCTCAGGTTCTGTAATGTTCATTATCTCCTGCTCAAGGGCCTTGACATACTCATCTAACTTGCTTGGAGCCTCTCTTTTTATAAGATTAAGAATCGGCACTATCCTTAAAGAGATTTTCTTTGATACCTCTCCGCCAATCTTCTGCTTCTCCATTTCAAGATGTGTCAGAACCTCGCGAAGGGCTATATTCTTTCTCTCAAGCTCCTGACTTTCCTGGAGGAGCTGTACCTTGCTTTTTTCAAGCTCCAACTCTGTTCGCTTTCTCTTATCGATATCCAGAGCAAAGCCTATCATTCCTGTATATCTGCCCTGATCATCCTCTGTCGTTGCAAGGGAAAGGTGAGCGTAGAACCTTTCGCCATCTTTCCTTTTGAGCAATACATCTGTCTCGTATCTCCCCTTTGAGAAGAGCTCCTCAAAGCCCTCATTCTCAATGATCTGATACTCGCCATCGGGATAAACAAGGGAGATATGCCTTCCGAGGGCTTCCTCCCGGGTATATCCGAAAAGTCTCTCGGCCCCCTTGTTCCAGCTGGTGATATAGCCGCTCATATCGCGTGATATGACGGATTCATGAAGATTGTCAATAATTCGTGACTGTTCCTTGAGCGAACGCAGGGCCCTTCTCCTAAGGGATATCTTGCCAAGTCGCTCGGCAACAGCCTTTAATACATCGATCTCAAGGGGATCAATGCTACCCTCTGTCTCAAAGAAGATTTTCAGGAAACCGATGACCTCCCTTCCTGCAAGAACAGGCTCGTGGAACTCTATACCTTTCTCGTCATAAGGGTTAGAGCGATACTCGCAGTCCTCTATCCTGATCAGTGCAGAAATACTGCCCCGCCATCCATCACCGAGGAGCTGGGCAATGCTCTGAAAAAGGGCATCGAAATTTAGGGGATTCCTGTCAACAATATCCGAAACCTTGATGAGTATATCAAGCTCGTGGAATTTGAGCTCCATATTACGAGCCGCATCGGAGAATCTCTCTATGCTCGAGCGTAGTTTCTCGTTCTCCCTGACAAGTCTGCTGTTTTCCAGTAAAAGGTCTGTTTCTTTCCGATCCTTCTTGCCTGAACCTTCGCTCATCTGTTCCCTTCAGGGCAAAAAGATTGTTCCTGCAATCTCGATAACAATTGTATTTGGACCATAAGTCGTGCTTAGCTGTGGAGCAATGAACTGAAGCCAGAGATTCCTGCTCTCTGTCAAACCAATGTCCCACCCCTGGCCACCGAAGAGTATCGGTGTTGACCAGGATATGACATCCTTGATGTAGTCATAGGTAGCATCATATGAAACCGGCGGTGTGTCGTCCTCTGTAAAACGGGCCCTGAGAACAAATCTGTCGACAGAATTGGAATAGCTGATGTTCCAGCTTATTGTGTCGGTTCTCATGAACCGTATACCTGTGTTGATGTGAACATTGCTGCAATTGAATATCGGCAGGTTCTCGCCCTCTGACATGGCGATTGTCTCGCCTACATCTATGCTGTCAACATTCCATAGAGAGTCGGTTGTCGAGATGCACAGCACCGGCACAGGGCCATTATTCCAGAAGCCAAGATATCCGTCATATCTTTCGCTCTCGACAAATCCCGTCGCTGTCTGTCCCATTGTTGTGCCTCCGAGTGTGTCATCAGGAGAAGGTGAGGGCGTTATTGTCCACCTTCCCATTCTCAGACCATATATACAGAGAACAAGGGCAAGCAATGTAGTTATCCTTTGCATGGAGATAAATTGCCTAAAAATGAGAGAAAGCGCAAGGGTAAATCCATGTCCGTTATTTGGCATATCTGCTATTCCCAAGGCATCCGGTATTTTCTGGTTTTTTGAACATTCTCTTCAGCCCCTTAGTTGGTAACAAAAAAGCCCCCTTCTAAAGGGGGCTCTTGCAGCTATATCTGAGTCTGATCAGGGCTTGGATGGATTGGATGGCACAGTCATGATCTTTGGATTGCCTGCCGCATCGGTGGGGTTTTGCACCCTTACCTGATTGGTGCTGGTTGCAGGCTGTCTGATCATGCGCTGGAATTCCTTGTCGTCCGGATGGCGTGTCTGCCAGTCGCGGAGTACGGAGTCCATCTCATCGCGCTTGTCCATCATGTAGTACATGCGTACAAGATCCATCATGAAATCCCTGTCGTCGAGATTCTTTGCATATGATTCCTCGAGAATCTTCAATGCCCTGTCTTCCTGATCGAGCCTGCGGAAGAAGTGGGCAAACATGGCTATATATCGCTGATTGGATGGCTCTTTGACCTGAGCCATCTCATATAGCTCTTCGATCTTATCGACCATTCCATAGCGGGAATATACATCGCCTGCAAAGGCATGAAGCTCCCACTTATATGGCAGATTCTCGATGGCAAATTCCATTGCCTCTATGGCTCCCGAGGTATCTCCCCTGTCGGAAAGCTCCATGGAGAGTGTCATGAAGGCGGTGATGTAGTTCTGTGTGAGTTTGGCTGCGTTCTCGTCCTTGTATATGGTTGTATCGGAGAGTCCGCGATATTTGTAGGTCTGGTAGAGATTCTCCTTCATAAGCGGAACATCAACCTTGCGGTCGCCTTTGGTGGTAGTCAGCTTATATGCTAGACCGTTCATCTCGAGATAGTCGTCATAGCCGCCCTTGTTGTCGGGTGCAACGGTGACAGCAAAGTAGATCGGTGGCTCGATCTCAAGGCTGGAGTCCGGCTGCATGACAAGGTCTGTATTTCTGATGATGTGGTCGATCATCACGTCCTGAACCCTGACAATCTCGCCTGTATTTCCGTCTCTATAGGCATGGAGTCTCTGTATCTGGTCGTCGGACATGGTGATCGGTACATTCATCTGATTCTTGAGCTGGTCGATATACCATGGTGTATTCAGAAGGCTGAGATTGGCAACACGAACATCCCTTCGAACACCCTCTACAGTCTGGAGGAACCAGAGGGGGAAGGTGTCGTTATCTCCATTTGTGAAGAGTATGCCGTTTTCCTCGACAGACATCAGGATATTATACGCGTAGTCCCTTGGTATCCAGTTGCGGCTTCTGTCGTGGGTATAGTAGTTCTCCTTGAGGGGCTTATAGGGTATTGTCAAGAAAAGCACACCGAGGATAACAGTGAAGAATGCCGGCATCTTTGCCTTGCGCCTAAGCTCATTGAACAGAAAGAGCAAGGCTGCAAGACCTATACCTGTCAGTGCAGACATATACATGTAGCCTGGTGTGAAGAAGTAGTCTCTGTCTCTTACCTCAAGGTGATCCGGCGGCACTGTGCCGTCGGCAAAGTTGATGTACAAGATGAGACCTACCGTTCCAACAAGTACTGTCATCAAGAGCAATATACCCCACCTTGGATTCTTGATTATGGCGAACGCAACCCCGAAAAGTGCGAAAAGGAAGGGGACAAGGGTATAGAGGAAACCACCGGGTTCCTTTGTATACTGCGTACGATAGAAGCCCCAGAAACCCATACGAGGATGATTGCCAAACTGATTACTCCACTTGGCGCGGCGGGTGAACATCTTTTCCCACATGGACTTGGAACCATACTGTTTACGGTTGATATAGTCCTGAAAATCCTCAAGTGTTGAGGGATCGTTCTCATTGATCTCAGGATGTGCACGTGCACGAATCAGGGTATATGAGTTTACAGAGAAAGCTGTCAAAGACACTGCGATTGTAGCAAGGGCAAGTATCCAGTTCTTTTTCCTTGTGACAAGGCTTCCGATGAGGGTGACTACAATACCTATACCGAAGAACCAGACAAAGGCCTGAAAACCGATGGCAAAGGAAAAGAGCACAAGCCAGGTGAACCAGAACAATGGATCCCATCGCTTTTGTTTGTCTACAATAATGAAGAACAGGAAAAGAGGTGGAAGCATGATAAGAACTGTGAGATGGACGCTGATGGCAAGGTAGAACACAAGGGCTATCAGAACCATGTATCTGTCGGAGCGGGGATTGTCGTGGTGCTCCGACCATATCATAGCCAGAAGCACGACAAGATTTGTCAGGAACATGGCAGGTCCGTATACCTCTGCCTCCACGGAGTTGAACCAATAGGTATTGGAGAACGCAGTCAAAAGAGAGCCGACAAATGCGCCGGAGAATACAATGCTGATATCAGAAAGGTCTTTGACCTTGATGAACCAGCGGGTAATAACCTTGGCGATAATGACGAATAGAAGCCCCACACCGATAGAATTAAAAAAGCCTGATGCAAGGTTGACCCTGAAAGCAACTTCACCTGGTATGGGCAGTATGCCAGCCAGTCGGTATATCAGATTCATCAGAGGTGCGCCCGGAGGATGGGGTACGCCGAGAATATAGCTTGTCGATATGAACTCTCCGCAGTCCCAGAATGAGGTCGTCACCTGGGCTGTCCTTGCATAGATTATGAAGGATATGAGAAAGGCTAAGAAGCCTCCGATCCGGTATAGAAGCCTGTTAAATCTCTGGGCTTCAAGGGTTTTGGTCTCTTCCATAGAACTCCTGACTCTATTTGCATTAATATTTATCAAAATTTGACAAACCGACGCCATGGTCGGGATACTTTACAATTCTAATAAAATAGTGATTTGGTCAATAAGACCAAGGATAATTTTCCCTTTTCAGTAGAAGAATAGCCGTCTGATAACTGGAATTCTGGCAGAATAGTGCAGAATGACAGTGAGCATTGCCGGCATTGAAAGAAAGCGGAAGCGGTTGTTTTCGCCTACCTCGAGAATATTTCCGAAGAACATGATATAGAGGATCACAAATGCTGAGAAAAGAATCAACGGATTTCTTGATCTGACAAGGGCATGTATGGAAAGCCCGATGGCAAGGAGGGAGAACAGCAGAAGATGGAATCTTATGTAGTAGATGGCAGTGCCGGGGGCATCGCCAATTGTAACCTCCTTGGGCTCAGATAGATACCGGGAGGACAGGTATTGACCATAGATAATCCTGTTCCACAGCCTGTCATAGAGGCTGATTTTCATGCGGTTCTCCGCGAGGAAGCCATTGTCCGACATTGGTGTGAAGTATACAAAATAGGCGAAGGCTACCCTTTTCAGATAGATTCCAGGATGTCGTCTTAGTGTCTGTAACACATCCCCCATAAGTGTCCGGGATATTTCGAGGTAATTGTAGTTATTGTGATTGATCAGTCCATCCAGCCCGTAGAGCCTGTCGAGCACCTCTATGCCTGTTTTCGGGTCCTCTGTTCTCCCGTAATCTTTGAGCTCGGCAAAGGGTGTTTCTCCGGCATATCCGGAGAGTATCCCCCGGGAGATATACTCAGCTTTTGTGTCCTCGGGAATATGCCAGACAGTCATCTTGGCGAGACTCATCCCCAGCCAGGAGCTCGAACCAAAGAAGCCGAAGAGTGCCTGATTTTTCGCATACAGCCCGGATATGACAATAAGTCCAATGAGCGCAGGTATAAATGCCCTTTTGTGCCCTTTCAAAAGGAAGAGCAGTCCAAGGCCGAGAATAAAAATAAGATGGAATAGGCTTCTACTGAGGGTAAGCAGGCTGATAAGGCCAAAGAACAAAGGCCAGTTGGGTTTGGGCTCGCCATCGATATCACGTCTTGTCAGTGCAAGTGCAGACAGGGAAAGAAGCCCGAGCACAGGATATGAATAGAAGAACCAGTTCTCGGTCAGAATCACAGATGGGCAAAGGGAGAACAAAAGGGGCACGTATATTCTCCAGAATCTCGCCATGCCAATATTCTTGAGTGACCTGTTGAGTGAAAGGACAATAGCCAGGCCTATAACCAGATAGATAGCCGAGAATACTGCTACGAAGTAAGAGGGGAAAAGCTTGAGTATTATGCCTGTGAACAGAGGGAAAAGTGGCGGCTGAATGTGCAGATGCCACACAGTCTCAAGAAGCTTTGTTGTCAGGAGATCAAGGTCTGGATACTGGATGAAATAGTATAGGGGGGAGATGTCGAACCTTATGCCCACAGCCATGAAGATGAGCCTGCCCGTAAAGAAGAGCAGACTCAGGTAGAAAAACTCCCGAAAGTCAGGGTTATCGATCAGCCGCCTTTTTTTTGGGGGCTTCTCCACAGACTCACTCCTGTTTTTGAGGTATTGTCTGTGTACCGATATTTTTTCTTCTGTCGCCGGGCTTTGAGACTGGTGCCCGTTCTTCATCTGTCTGTGGCTCGGTTTCCTCAATCATTTCGGGCTGCTTCTCAGGGCTTTGTCTCTGCTTTGGGGTGACAGGTGTTACATCGAGAATCTCGAACTCAACACGCCTTGCCTGGCGGAATGTCTCGCTCTGTGTCTCTCCATAGCCCGTTGCCTTGATTCTTGCCTCGGGTATCAGCTTATCCACGAGATATGCCTTTACGGCTTTTGCCCTCTCGTCCGACAGCCACTGATTGTAGTCTGCAACGCCTATTGTATCTGTGTAGCCCTTGATCTCGATGGACATATCCGCATATTTCTTCATTATCTCGACAACCCTGTCCAGCTCGGAGAAGGACTCGGGCTTCAGCTCTGCCTTGTCGAAGTAGAAGAAGAGATTATTGAGGGTGATCGACTCGCCCCTCTGCACCCTTGAAAGTTCGAAGGTGTGGTCTATTTTCTGATAACCTTCCTTGGCTATGACCTCGTAGTTTGTCGATGTGAAGATGTGATCATCTGCAGAGACTGATATGCCGTATCTCCTGCCTGCGGGCAGCACCACGATGAACTCACCTGTCACAGGGTCTGTCGACTGGTTGAAGAGCACCTCGCCTGTGATGATGTCTTCGACCCGTACCTCGGCCTCTATTGGCTCGCCGGTTGTCTTGTCTACAACCTTGCCCCTGAGTGTGGCAACAACATCCGGTCTCATCTCTGCATCGAGGGGATATGTGTAGATATCTGTGCCGCCATATCCACCGTCCCTTGAGGAGGCAAAATAGATCAGCTCGCCCGAGGCGGGTATGGCGAAGAAATAGTCATTGCCCTCTGTATTTACAGGTGGCAATAATCGCTTTGGCTCTGTGAACTTGCCTAGATCATCGAGTGTTGTCTTCATAACATCAAGGCCGCCGATGCCGCCATGACCGGAGGATGCAAAATAGAGTGTCTTGCCGTCGGGGTGTATGGAAGGGGAAACCTGATCCCTGGCATTGTTGACGGGAAAGCCGAGGTTCTGCGCCTTTTGCGGACCCTCTTCTGTCAACGGCGCACGATAGAGATCCCGCGATCCGAAGCCTCCGTATCTTTCGGATGAGAAATATAGCCACCTGCCGTCTGCGCTTACATTGGGATGTCCATCCCAGCCCGGGGAATTGATCTGATTGCCGAGATTCTTGGGCCTTTCCCATTGCCCTTGATCGTCCATGGTAGTCCAGTATATATCGCAGCCGCCATAGGAATCCGGTCGACCGCAGACGGTGAAGAAGGCAGTCCTTCCATCTGGCGTGAAGGATATGCTGCCCTCATTGTATCTTGAATTGATGGGGGGGCCGAGGTTCTGGGGCTTTGACCAGCGATTGGTCTTTTTCACCGAGAACCATATATCGTCCCCACCTTCGCCGCCTTCGCGGCTGGAGGATATATATAACTTTTCGCCTGAAAGATCAATGTATGGGGCAAAGTCGCCCATGCCGGAATTTACGGACGAGAGATTGACAGGTTCGTAGTTTCTGGACTGTGAGATCTTTTCCATCATTTGATCGGGGGAGAGTGAGTCACCGACTGTGACCTCCTTTGTCTCGCCCTCGTGGACAATAAGTCCCTCTTCCTGCTCCTGGGCAAGGAGGGGGATGACCAGTATTGTCATTGCAATCAGAATTCTTTTTATCGCCATTTTATTTCCTTTCTCCAAAAGGCTATACCAAATATAAAGGACAGGCGGAAAAAGCAAAGTATCAATTCTGCGATGAATCTGACTTTTTCTGTAATAAGGTCTTGACACAGTCAATATCTCGTATATTATATATCGTGTCGATACATAATGTATCGATATAAATCGTGTCGTTACATGAGGCGTTCATGAACATGGTTAGTCTCGAGAACTTGAAATGAAATTTTCATGGTAGACAATATGGGAGGTCTGATTAGATGATAGACAAGATTATTCTGGGCTTTTTGCACTGGCGTGAGGCAACCGGCTATGACATCAAGAAATACATGGAGAATTCCACAAAATATTTCTACAGCGCAAGCTATGGCAGCATCAATCCGGCACTGCGCAAGCTGGAGAAAAAAGGGCTTGTGACATCCACAGAGACTGTTGAGAACGGAAGGATGAAGCGTGTCTACTCGATCAATGACGAAGGTCGCAAGACCTTCCGTAGCTGGCTGATGGAGGACATTTCGCCGTCACCTGCAAAGGAGGAATCCCTCCTGCGCATGTTCTTCTATTCCCGACTTGATGAAGATGAGGCACAGGCCCTTATCGAAAGATATATCGAGAGCGTCAGGGCGGAGAGGCAGGAATTGCTTGAGCTGAAGAAGGTCGCATGCAAGTATCACGAGGACATAGGCAGTGCATATGAGACAGCGACACTGCTTTTCGGGATAGACTACTATGAATTTGTCGAGAAATGGTATACCGATTTTCTGGAGAAAAGGAGGAATAGATGAGATTCGCAGTTATAAACGGAAGCCCCAAGGGCAGTGACAGCTTCACAGTCGGCTATGTCAAATTTATCGAGAAGAAGACCGAGGGGCATAGCTTCTCATACCACAATGTCGCCCAGCGCATTGGCAAGATAGCATCTGATGCAGATCAGATGGAAAAGATCATTGCCGACATGGAGCAGGCCGACGGCATCATCTGGTCCTTTCCCCTTTACTACTGCCTCGTCTGCGGCCAGATGATGGAGTTTCTTGAGCTGCTTTCAGAAAGGGCAGGGGACAGGCTCAAGGGCAAACACTGCATCTCCATTTCCACATCCATACACTTCTTCGACCACACTGCCCACGAGTATATCCATGCCATATCAGAGGATCTGGGCATGGAATTTGTCGATCTCTTCTCTGCCAATATCCAGGATCTTTTCGATGCTGAAAATCAGAAGAAACTCCTCATCTTCTTCGCGGATTTTGTTGATGCTGTAGACAGGGATCTTCCGACACTCAGGCTATATGATCCTGTTCAGAAATCAGATTTTGATTACAGGCCGACTTCGCCGAAAAAAAGATTAGATATCGGCAGCAGAAAGATTGTGATTGTAACCGATTCCCTTGAGGGCAATATTGGCAGAATGGTATCAAGGCTCTCCGATGCCTTTGCAGGAGGTGCGGATGTCATCGATATTTCCAGGATAAAGCTCATATCAGGCTGCCTCGGCTGCTGTGAATGCGCCCTTGATAATGTCTGCGCCCTCAATGCAAAGGACGAGCTAAAGGCTACCATGGAAGAAATGGGACAGGCAGACGGCATAGTCTATGCAGGCTCTGTCAAGCTCCGCTACTTTTCATCCCTTTGGCAGAAGTTCTTCAATCGCTCCTTCTACACAGGCCATGCGCCCCAGTTTGTTGGGAAGCAGGGGGCAATGCTCGTCTCAGGCCCGCTTTCAAGTCTGCACACCATGCAGGAAGTCCTCAACGTGAATATTGATCTCTCGGGCGCAAATCACCTCGGCTTTGTCACAGACCAGTCAGGTGATTCTGCGAAGATCGATGCCATGCTCGATAATCTTGCCCTGCTCTTTGCGCGTCGCTTTAAGGATGGCTTTGTCCGCCTTCCCCTTTTCCCTGCCTATGCAGGGCAGAAGGTATTCCGCGACGACATCTATGGCAGACTCCGCTTCCCATTTATCAAGGATCATCAGTTCTACAGGGACAACGGCTACTATGATTTTCCGAAGGTTCCATTCGTCAACAGGCTCTTCTATGCCTTTGCAAGCACATCCTTCGGTGCGAAACAGATAAAAGGCAGATTCCGCGATGAGATGAAAAAACCTATGGAGAAATTTCTGGCAGAGGTATGAGGAAATCAGATAAAAGGGGGGCATTTCCCCCTTTTACCTTTTGGATTGTCAAACTATATTTAGAAAAACATAAGACCATCCGGAGGGACATGAGAGCTTTTACATTATTGCTGACAATATCTACGATTCTTTTTTGGGGATGTACAAAAGACGACACCGACATAAGCATCAAATTCGACAGGAATGTTGAGCTCGGTGTCGGCGACTCGCTCTATGGTGTAGACAAAATTGCAATAGGTCATGTTCACTCCATAGAGGCAGGCGATTCCGGCGGTGTTATTGCATACATTGATGTGGAGAAAAGGTTCAAATCACGGCTGACAAAAGGCAAGGATTTTGTCTTTGTCAGTCGCAGCGGCGGAAAGTCCATAGAGATGGTCACAACACGCAAGGATCACGAGGTCTTGCCTAAGGGGGCACGCATTCAGGGATATGAAAGCTATGCCCAATACCACTTCTCCAACAGAAGAAGCAAGGTCGAGAAATTGGTGGAAGGCTTCACAGACAAGAGCCTCAAGCTCATCCAAGGCATAGAGGATAAACTCGGCGGAGCAGATACCCTGAAGATGAAGCTGGAGAATCTCAGACAAAGGGCAGCGGAATACACAGGCCCGGAGGAGAGGGCGGAGCTCAGGAGAAGGATGGAGAATATCTCCTCGGAGATAAGGCAGAAGCTCTCTGAATCCGGCGATCTCGAGGGGGAGACAAGGGACGATATAGAGCAGTCGATGGAAGAGCTGAAAAAGCTTTGGGATCAGACAGCTATTGATCTGGACAAGGCTAAGGACAAGGCTGCAAAGCTGGTAGAGGAGGCCCGGGACGACCTCAAGGAGATGACCGACTAAAAAATCTATTGATATTTTGACACTTACTATACATATTTGCAAAAAACAAAATATGGAGGAAAAATGGCAGGATTTGCTCTAACATTTTCGATTATCAGTGCATTGGTGTTAATCTCTAATTTCTTTCAGTTGCCAGAACTCACATATAAACTCTTCTATCCGGCACTTGGTCTAATTTTTACAATTAGAGCCTATTTCTGGGTGCTCTCAGCCAAAGAGAAAATGGACATCACAGAATATCAGAACGAGATAACCAAGCTCCGCCAGGAACTCGACCGCACCAAAAAACGTGTTGCAGACGATCAGACAAAGATCGAATTCCCAGAGGGCTACAAGAAGCAGGACGACACAACCCTCAATACGAGAGAGATGAAATTCCCTCCCGGCTACAAAAAGGGCGAGGAGATAGAGGACGACCGCGAGGATAAATAGGATTTTCCAGCTATCTGGAAATTTTCATAGAAAAGATATATTGAGCCCGGCGAGTCCGGGCTTTTTATCATGAGGCAGGTGGGAAGATGAACGAAACAATAGGCAGCATTCTCAGAAGACGCTCTATAAGACGTTTTGCATCAGAGGACATAGGACAGGACAGCATCGCAACGCTCCTTGAGGCAGCCAACTCAGCACCATCGGCTCATAATCAGCAGTCATGGCGTTTCATTGTACTCCGCGGTGAGAAAAAGACCGGTCTGGCTGATCTTGTTCGGGACAGGTCACGGGATTTCACAAGACCGACATCTTCACTGCTCCGTATGGCTGCGCGCAGCATTGCCTCCGCACCTGCCGTGATAGCTGTTGCGAACACAGGCGAGCTGATCGAACACGGCAGAGAGCTCTTTAACACAGATATTGAGACGGATTTTCTGCGCACAATGGAGATACAGAGCAGTGCAGCAGCTGTTGAGAATCTTCTTATCGCAGCCACATCCCTCGGTATTGCCAGCGTCTGGCTGGGTATTCTCTTTCTTATCAAGGACGAGGTTCTGGAATATCTCGGAGAGCCCAAGGGCGAGTTCATGGCCGTTGTTCCCATCGGATATCCTCTTCGGGATGGCAAAGGGCCGGAGAAAAAGCCCTTGTCCTATGTCGTAAAAGAGCTGGACTGAGTCAGTCCCGATCTTTGCCCCAAATTTAGCCAATCAGCCTGCTTTGATCAGTCTTCCCTGGAGATATTCAACCCATTCTCTATTTCCTCGCAGCCTGAAGAGGCCAGCCTGTCGATGAAATGGACGGCAAAGCTGCCCGGCATCGGGCTGTCAGAGGCTGCAAGCTCGCCACATAGGCCGTAGTAGCCGAAGGCAGCGGCGGTTGCACCGAGATTGTCGCCCCCTGCAACACCGCAGAATGCTCCGACAACGCTTGACAGGCCGCAGCCAAGCCCTGTGACCTTTGTCATAAGTGGATGGCCATTGTCGCAGCGATATACGGTGTCTCCGTCTGTGATCAGATCCCTCATGCCGGATATGCCGACAACAAGCCCCATACGCTTTGCGAAGTCCTTTATGTCGGGTATCACCTCTTCACTGATGGACATGGAGGAGTCCACGCCCTTTGTCCTGACATCCTCAGACAGAAGAGAGAGCACCTCCGAGGCATTGCCCCTCAAAACAGAGACACGACTCTCGACAAGTATGCGTTTCACAGAGTCTGTGCGGAGCTTCGTAGCACCCGAGCCAACGGGGTCGAGAATTACGGGTATGCCCCTTTTGTTGGCAACACGGGCAGCCATTATCATGGCCTCAATCCAGTCCGGCTGTAGCGTGCCGATATTCAGCACGAGCGCAGAGGCAAAGGATGCCATCTCCTCAACCTCCTCCTTGGCATGTGCCATTACAGGCGATGCGCCAAGGGCGAGCAATATATTTGCCGTTGTCTGCATTACCACAAAGTTTGTGATATTGTGGACCAGCGGTGCGTCCCTGCGTATTGTTCCGAGTAGCTTCAATGTATTTTTCATTACATGTCCCATCCGAATTTGAGTGTTATGTGGCCTGAAGGACCGGAGAGGTCTGCGGCCTCGAAGCCGGGCATCTCCACATCCTGCACTATTCTGTATCCAAAGCCTGCGCCAATCCTGAACCAGCGGGCAATGTTCACCTCGCCTGTGACAGTCGGCTGCATCACGAAGATGTGGTCATCGGCGACAACTGTTCTCTCGTCCTCAGAATCCTCTCTTTCCAGCTCCATTGTGCCTGATGCGAGGAGTAGCTTTCCGCCGATATGGAGGAGATCCTCAGAGCGATAGATATACTCGAATTCCAGACCGCTGAAGCCCATGTCGAGAATCAGCGAATCACGACTGTTGACATCTGTGGATATATTCATGCTGGTAAAGCCGACGGAGAATGTCCTGTTGATAACCCATGCGCCCTTCCAGCCCGAGACATAGGCATATTCGCCGTCTATGGACGTAAACTCCGATATATGTGCTCCAAAACCGCCGTGATTGATGTCGCCGTTGCCGAAGAGTGTCTTGTCCTCCTCAGCACCATAGACCAATGCTGCGGTTATAAGCATAAGGGCAAAAAATTTTCTCATGTTCGCCTCCATTTTCTATTTACAGGAAAATTAGGTCACAGCTCGGAATAGACAAGGATTTTCCCGACTCTCATCCCATTTAACAAGATTTCAACTTGCAACGTTCCCCTCCGATTCTTATACTATATGATATGAAAATGCACGCACTGACATGTTTCCTTTTTGCCCTTTCACTTCTCGGATGGGAGAGGGGACAGGGGCCCGAGAACGGTATGCCGACTGTTGAACAGTACAGGATAATCAAGGACATACCAAGGGATCTCCTTGTCACAGAAGAGCAGGAGGCACGGCAGATACCGGAGCTGATCTTTCAGAGCCGAATAGATCTGAACATAGACAATGGCGATATCAGCCGCAGAATAATGGAGCTTTTGTCCACCCCCTTTGACTCAGAGCCACGCAATCTCTGGCACGGCAATCTTACCTTCGAGGAAGAGCTTGTCCTACATCACCGCCGGATCGCAGAGGAATATCTCTATGCCCTCGACCCCGGCGACATCAATCACCTTCGCTCCAATCTTGACAGGATACTCAAGCGATACAATGACGGTACAGGCGGCGATAGAGAGATTATTCTCCTGTATACTTACCTCTCCCTGTATCTCGATGGTCTGCCGGATATTGAGCTGATGGCAGGCACTATAGAGCAACTCGAGAAAGAGGGCGTATCAAAGGAAGATACCGACAACCTCCGCAAGCTGCTGATAACACGCATATACGATGAAATCCCAAGGACATGGGAGAACTACGAACTGTTGCAGGAGCGTTACCCCATTGCACTTTACGGTGAAGGCAGCCCTGCCTGTCGAGGGCGGGACAGGGTCAATCGACTCTTCGATATGCTCGGCGAGCAGCACTATAATCTCGGCATATCCCCCACCCCCTGGCTCAACGCCACACTCCTATTCCCCACCCTTGCCCCCAGCACCCAGAGCGGCATCTGCGAGCTTATCGAAAGGACGGGGGAGTAGCACTTTTTTCTACTTGATATAGCTTATCTTCTTACTCTCCTCAATCCTCCCTACCTACTTTACCACCACCAATCACACACAGGCAGGTCAACGGTTGCGGTGTCGTTTGCCAGTATCCAGTAGCCGAGGAAGGGATAGAGGGTGTCGGCAGTGACATAGCCACCACCTTCAAAGCCATATACAGGGGGAACCAGTATGCTCATTGTGTCTATTGTGCTGACAGGTATCTCGACATAGGGACCACCGATCATGTTCCAGCCCCGCTTGAGATTTATCGTTACCCATGACCGATGATCGCTGCCAGAGAAGTCAATGGCTGTGTCGCCAGTCGCCAAGGCCCAGTATCCTTCACCTGAGGTAAGGCTGTCCATCTCCAGATAGCGCATTGAATCGGGGTCAAATCGGAAAACAGGCTCAATAATGCTGCCTGAGATAGAGCTGGCCGGGGTGGTGCCCTCGAAAGGCCACGAGAATAGGTTCCAGCCCGGAGCGACATTGGTCGTGTAGTCGGGGTAGAGGTAGTCGCTGATGTCGAAAACATAAAGTTTGCCATCATCTCCGGTGACATAGGCATAGTCCCCTGACAGGCTGATAGTTCTTGTAAAATGGCTTGAATTATAATAGGCTACTTTGATCATATTGGTTGGATCGGAAACATCATAGATCAGAAAGCCGTCATAGTTGATACAGAAGAGATAGTTACCCCGCTTCTCGATGTCAGGGAAATATGGCAGATATTCTGAGCCGTAACGATGCTCCACCTCGTGAATATCCATTGGATCATGCACATCTATGATCTTGAGGTCAAGATTGTCAAATCTGTAATCCCGCGCGCACCAGGCATAGCCATCCTCGACAATCATCTTTACAACGAGTCCAACTCCATCGGAACTGCTTATCTCATGTGGTGACGCAGGATCAGAAACATCGACTATCGTGAAGAAGTCATTTGCTCCGATATATGCGGTATCCCCAACAACATCGATTTCACCCCATTCATAATAGTAGTCATCAATGCTGCCGGAATAGACAACAGATTCCCCAATGTATTCAGGGCTTTCGATGTCAGTGATGTCAAAGATGAAGAGCTTGCCGAGTTCAACGGACAGCATGTAGAGAAGGTCGTCCACAATATCAATATCTGTTATTATGCCAAGTGTATCTATACTCCAGACAGGCAGAGGTGCTTCCCTGTCTGTTACATCGTAGAGACGAAGGGGATCAAAAGTTGTGAAAACATAGTCTCCATGTGCAACAACGCCGTGGAAATCATACTCGCTTATTGTAGAATCAATCATCTCTGTCAGCAGAAAAGGTGCAGTTGGGTCGGAGACATCGAATATACCGAGTTCCAGACGAGAACCGGTGACATAGGCATATCCATCTTCGACATCCATGAAGTTGAATATCTTATTCTGCTCAAATCGTGCTGCTTCATGTATATCCGAGGTATCGGAAAAGTCCACAATGTAATTATAATTGCCGTCCATAAAAACCAGTTCATCGTGAACCACCAGATCATAGACACTGTAGTCAACTGGAATCGAATCTATGAACACAGGAGAAAATGGATCGGAGATATCCAGAAGAGTACCGGAGGTTGAGGCAAGATAATCCCCATCTATGGAATAGAAACCGATGGGCGGATATGACGGATATACCTCGCCGTGCCAATCTAAAGAATCAATATCCGAAACATCAATTGCATATATCCCTAAATAAATTCCGTAAAGAACTGTATCCATCAGGCTTAAATAGAAGAGCTGGTGAGGAAGGGTGTAGGTAGAATAGTGGAAGGGGGCAGCGTGGTCTGAAACGTCAAATATCTCCAGCCTTGGCGAAGCACCGGGTATAGTTGCGCAACTGAAGAAGACATAGTCATCCTCAACAGCCTTGCTTTTGATCTCAATAGACGGCGGTTGCTCTGTTGTCGATAGAAGCATCGGCGATTCAGGGACTGAAATGTCATAAATTCTCATTGAGTCAGCAAATGTATAGAGATAGTCCCCATGAATTATGAAATCTCTAGAAACCGGTATATCTGAGGAAACAAGGATCGGAGCTCCGGGTACGGATACATCGTAGATGAGCAGTGTGTAAGATCTTCCAAACAGATAGTCTCCATGAATTTCCAGTTGTCCAAACTCGCTGCCTGTGTATGTAACACTGACAAGGGCAAAGCTGTCCGGTTCAATGAAGTTGTAGATTGCCAGTTCCGTACCGTTGGCCATATAGGCATAATCGCCGTCAATGGCAATATCATCCCATCGTATTTCAAACCAGCTCCCGCAGGGCTGTATATTCCAGCTTCCTGAGTATTGCCCGAAAGCAACCGAAGCCAGTACGCCAAAACAGAACACCAGTGACCTGAGTTTCATAGATTCCTCCTATAATCCAATTTACTATATTGAACTATAGCCTATATGTCGATATATAACAAGTGGTAAATATTTATTTCAGATACACAATCCTTCTTTTCTCCTCAATCCTCCCCACCTTCAGCCGCACGATATATGTCCCCGATGGTATATCCTCGCTGGGTTGCCAGATATGGGGCAGGTGGCGGATTTCCTCAATCATACGTCCGTGAATGTCGTGTATCGACATTGAGACGCTCTCGCCGTCAAGCTGCCGTGGACCGATGGCAAAGTCTATCTCGACTGCGCTGTTGAAGGGGTTGGGGTAGGACAATATTTTCCATTCAGGCACCTGATTGTTGAACTCCTGAATTTCATCCATAGTGAATTCAATCGCTCCAATGTCATATCCATCCCCGAATGGTCTTGGATTACCAAAGAAATCATATAAAGGAGCGTTTATTATTCTTCCGGCAATCGGCGAATAGACTCCACTTGTTCCTCTGTTCAACACAACGGATGTGGGTAATGGATTGAAATAAAGGGTATCCGAAAACCGCGGTTCATCAGCAAAGTTCCCCTCGCCCCATATGAGACTACTGCTTCCAACGACTTCACACTTTGTCGAATCTAGAATATTGTAGGCGACAAAGCACGTGCAATGAGGGTCAGGATCAAGTTCATTTCCAAGATGGATTTCATCTCCAATTACGCCCTCGTTTTTGTAAAAAATATTATTGACCAGATTTGGGCCGGAAAAAGGCTCAATATGTGCTCCCCCGCCATAGTAAGCCTCGTTTTCAATCACAGTGTTTGAGACAAAGTCGACATAACTGTACCACCCATCTAAAAGTATCCCCCCCCCATAATATGCTGAGTTGTTCGAGATAACGTTGTTTGTAATCACATTGGTAGAATTGACACAATACATCCCCCCACCAATCTCAGGTGCAGTATTAAAGGCAATAAGGTTTCTCGAAATCGTTGAGCGATCACCATCAGATATTTTTATTCCCCCGGCATACTGATCGGAAACATTATTGGTGATGATATTGCCTTCAACCAAGCTGTTGGCACCAAATACATGAATTCCAGCACCATAGAATAAACTTCGATTATTGGTGATTGTATTGTTCAATATCTGAACATCCCCCCGGGAGACAACATTTACACCACCGCCTACCCCGGCAATATTGTCGTGAAAATAACAGTCTTTGATTAGCGCGTCACCATTGGCCACTGAGATTCCGCCACCGTACATATAGGTATAGCCGTTTGAGAATTCACAGTGCTCAATAACAGCATCGGAGGTGATTCCATGAATTTGAATTCCAGCACCACCTCCTGAAGCAGGTGGACGATCCCTGCCAGCTATGCAATGAGTAAAACGGCAATTTTTCACAACTCCCACAAAGGACTGCAACAGGAGACCACCGCCAGCATATGTGTCACACCATATACCTGCACGGCCTTTACTAATGTCGCAATAGAGAAGTGAACAGCCCGGAGCAGAGCCATAGAACCGTATTCCGGCAAAACCTCCTATATCATAGGCCACCAGGGTATCCTCCGAATAGAACCAGATTGAATCCCGGGCAGTGCCAATGGCCTTAAAGGAAGCCAGCGTATCAATACAGAACTTGTAGTGTCCCTCAAAAATAATCCTGCACCCCGGCTCTATTCGAAGCTCCATGCCACGGGGAACACAGACAGAGTCCGTAACATAGTATGGGTTCCCCGATGCCTCCCATACACCACTGACAGCACCGGATACGTAGGTCTGCCCAAAGCCACAAGCTGCGAAAAGCAGTATCGCTGAGATGAGAAGTGTGTGTTTATTTTGCATCTTGTCTCCCTTTTGATTATCTTTCTCTTTTACTACCGATCGAAGAATACTGGCAGCTCAACGGTTGCGCTGTCATTGGCGAGTATCCAGTAGCCGCAGAATGGATAGAGTGTATCGACTGTATGATAGCTGCCATCTTCAAAGCCGTAAATCGGAGGTATTATGATTTCCATCGTATCGATTTTATCTGCTGCCATGTCTATATATGGTCCGGCTAAAAGATTCCATCCCTCTTGAAGATGGACTGGCATCCAGGAAAGGGGAGGGCTATCCGCAAATTCGATGAGTGTATCCCTCTCGCTGAGTGTCCAGTATCCCTCGCCTCCAGAAAGACTGTCTACTGCAATATATCCACTCGAATCAGGATCATATATATAGACCGGCTCAACAATGCTTCCAGGCAGATCAGTTGTCGATGTGCTGCCCTCAAAGGGCCATGACAGGAGATTCCAGCCACGCTCTATGTCGGTTGTGTAGCTGGGCTCGAGGAAGTGGGAAATGTCGAATATATAGATTTCTTCATTATCCATGGTAGATACATAGGCAAGGTTCTCTGAAACACAAATTGATGTCGAGAAACCGACATCATAATATCCAACCAACACTATCCTTGAAGGGTCTGAGATATCGAAAATCTTAAAACCCCTTCCAGATGTTAAGAGATAGTTGCCAATGATCTCAATATCCGTAAAGTATGGCATGTCCCACATGCTGAATTGCCAGTCATAAGACCTGATATCGTGTGGATCACTCACATCCAGTATGTCCATGTATGAGTCATCATATCTGTGACAGCTTGCAATAAAGGCAAGCCCGTCCCTGATTATGATCTTCACCGCCTTGAAGGTTCCGGGGGATGTACTGATTTCCAGCGGAGAACTTGGATCTGATATGTCATATACGCTGAAGAAATCATCAGATGAAAAATATGCCGTATCTCCGGCTATCTCGATCACCCCCCAATAAAGGCTGTAGATACTGATCGAATCGCTATAGAGCACAATCTGGTCGACATATACCGGGCTTTCGATATCTGTTATGTCGAATATAAATAGTTTCCCAAGCTCCGCACAGAGCAGATACATCATCTCATCGACAAAGGCTATATCATTGATCATACCCAGTGTGTCAATGCTCCAAAGAAGCTCCGGACTCTCCCTGTCTGTAATATCAAATGCCTGTAGTGGCTCCATGACAGAGAAGGCGCAGTTGTTGTGTATCTTCAGTTTCTTTGTCCTGTCATAGGCAGAAGTATCGGCCAGTTCAGTTATTTTGAAAGGTTCCCTCGGATCGGAGATGTCAAGGACGCTCAGGTCTGTATCTCTCCCGTTGATATATGCATAGTCATCAAGAACCGCTATGCTGAATATATGAGTATAGCTGTAGTCATTGGAATAAAGCCGAACAAGAGAATCTGTCATTGAATAGATAGAAAGGGCTCTTGAACCCCGGGCAAAGAGCAAGTCATCGGCAATATATATATGGTTGATACCCGGATCATCTGTCACCGAATCGATAAGGACAGGCGCATCCGGTACGGATATATCGAATAGAGATGGTCCATTGACAGAAACAAGCCTGTTCCCGGCGATTTCAAAAGTGTTTATACCGGGATAGACCATCCCATAATCTACAATAGAATCGGGATTGCCGACATTATATGCATATAGATCACCATCACCGTTGCCATAGAGTATTGAGTCCGAGATCACAATATTCGAGATCACAAATGGCAGTTCAAGGCGTGAATGCCATTCAGGGGTATGTGGATCAGCAATATCTATCAGGTCTATCCAGCATGAATCAGAACCCCAGTTCCTGCATCGGATAAATACATAGCCGTTTCCAATGTTCAACCTTTCGCCATTGAGAACTGAAAGCGAGGCGATGCATTCCGGCTCTGTGGGCACATCAATGTTAAACACGAAGAGTGAGTCATTTCGACTGTTATATGCATAGAGATGATCCTCATGTATTTCCAGCATGTGTAGGTCAGTATAATCAGTAGGCGTTAGAACAGGATTTTCAGGTACTGAATAATCTATAATGCACAAACGTCTTTCAGACCAGGAATAGGCTAGAAAAAAAAGGTATTCATCATAGGAGCACAGTTTTTCTGCTCGCATACCAAGGTAAACTGAGCTTTCCTTGTGGAGGCTGTCAGGGAGAATAAAGGTATATCTTGATATCGAATTTGACTCCAGTGAGTAAAAATGCCCACTGTCACCCTCGACAATTTGCGGCGGTGTGCCCAAATATCTGCCAACAGGTTGAATGTTCCAATACCCCTCTATTCCATAGGAAAGAAGGACAGCAAACAAGATAATTGCCCACCTGATCTTCATTATCTCCCCTTTTTGAAGTTAGTTTATATAAATTTAGGCTCAGAAACCCGGAAAGTCAACTAGTTAATAAAATACCCATTCACCCGAAGTCTGTATCCATCTACATTATGTCAACTTCATGTTAAGGTTGACAGCCCTGCTTTTTTATTGTTGTCCAATAAACTCCTTTTTTGTAAATTAGTCTATATATAGAATATGAATAAAAGCACCGCCATTTGGGGCAGATGTTTATCTGTGTATAGGCATCGAAAGGGGATGGGGCTATGAGAAAGTGTGCATTTCTTTTTTTTCTATTAACAGCATTATTTGCAGATGTCGTTGATATTGAACAGCATTATCACGATCCCTTCAGGCTGACAGAGGGGGATATTCTCTCTGTCCGGCTCATCTCAAGCGCAGAAGATGTCCTCGATGCCCACCTGAATATCGAGGTCTGGCAAAGCGGCGCGCCTGCAATAAGAATGGACAGCCGCAATTTCGAGATATATCCGGGCTTCAACGATATTCAGGCGGAGGGGCTTTCCCCCTGGCTGTCGCCTGCGATTTCCCGCTATTTCAGGCAGACAGGCAGCCTGCCTTCCGGTGAATACCGAATATGCGTCAATGTGCTTTCCGGCGATTCACCCCTCGGCAAGTCATGCGCAACCCATAGGGTTCAAAGCCCATCGGACATAGATCTTATCACAGAGGGCGAGCTTTTCCCCGGTCAGCCCCTTGTCTGGTCGCCTGTTATCCCTAATTTCGAAGACCTCGAATATCGGGTTAAAATTTGGCAGGCCGATGATAAGCATCCCCCCGAAGAAATCGCACTTTCCCGTCCGCCCTTCATGATTGAGGAGGGGCTGCTTGCCACATCCCTTATCCCGGATGTCGAGGACGGCGAATATATTTGTTTGGTTGAGGCATATATCGGCGATCTTGTGGTCTCATCAAGCGAGATTGGTAGCTTTTCGCCCAGTTCACCTATGGAGATTTTTTTTGAGATAGGTGCGCCAACACCCGGTGCAGTCTTTACGCTGGGAGAAGTAGTCGATCTCTTTGTGACTGTCATTGATACAGAGGGCGAGGCAGCCATAGTCCGCGCCATGATAGACGGCATCGAATATGAGCGCATCCCGGACATGACTCTGGCAACCACTTGGTCGCCGGATTTGGCAGGCTTCTACAATATCACATACGAGGCACTTGCCATTGACGAGGCAGTTCTCGCAACAAGCGAACCTATCACAGTTGAGATCAGGGACGACCCGACAGCACCCTCCATAGTTATTGAAGCACCGACCGATGGAGCGTCCTTCCCTGCGATGTCCGAGGTCATGATACAGACAATAGCCAGCGGCGAGCTTGTCACACAGACACGCATCTGGAAGAATGACATGGAGCTTGTCACAACCCCGGACCTTGCTGTCTCCTTCCCCTGGATACCGGAGATGACCGACATAGGTGCAGTCGAGATAAGGGCAGAGGCTCTCGATGCTGATATGCTCGTCCTCGCGACAGACGCTGTAACCATCGAAATAACAGAACCCTTCGAAGAACCCTTTGTATCGATAACATCACCCCTCGACGGCTCAAGCCATACAGTTGGCATTCCCATAGCCATCACAGGTGAAGCAGGGGGGACGGGCATAGAAGGCACACGCATAACACTAGGCGGAGCGGTGCTTTATGACGGCGCATCCCTCGCCCCTTCAGTCGATTGGACACCCGATATTGCTGACATTGGAACTGTTGAAATCACCCTTGAGGGAGTGGACGGCGGCGGCCTTGTGCTTGCCACAGAGTCCATAACCATCGAAATAACAGAACCTTACGAAGAACCCTTCGTATCCATAACCACACCCCTTGACGGCTCAAGCTATACAGTCGGAACACCTATCACGATAGAGGGCGAAGCAGGGGGGACGGGCGTTGAAGGTACTCGTGTAACAGTCGGCGGTGTCGTGATCTACGATGGAACTTCCCTGACTCCCTCTGTCGACTGGACACCGACCATAGACGACACCGGCACAATAGAGATCACCCTCGAAGCCATAGACGGCGGCGGCCTTGTGCTTG
>NPID01003296.1_pt2 | contig 64988 bp, 70 predicted proteins | sample 8637491 | NCBI WGS metagenome assembly NPID01 (sample SAMN07420843, study PRJNA396082) | bioreactor metagenome | isolation source: sample BA6 brine-fed electro-methanogenic bioreactor BA | place: Japan: Kochi | collected 2016-06-14 | reverse complement strand
TTATCATTTTCAGATAGAAATAAATTTATTTAGATCATACTTTAAAATAATCATTAAGATGGGGGCAGGTTTTTAAAATGATTGAAAAAAATAAGCTGGTGGATTTGATAGAAAAAACAGATTTAGAAAGGGTGCAATCTGAAAAAGATATCTGGGAAAAACACATCTTCTTAGAAGATAATAAAGTCCTGATAGTTGGCTATGAAGAAGAAGAAAAATTTACCAAACAAGACCCTGAGGAAGAAACAGTAAATACTTTTTACTGGTACTGGGAACTAAGAAATTCCCAAACATGGGAAGTACTATTTGAAAATCATGAGAATGATTATAGCTTCTGTGAATCCCAGCTAGAGGACTCTGGAGATAATGACCAGGTTGAAGACATTGTGGGAGATATTGATGAATCTGATATATGTACTTGGAGTGATCATGACTGGATTGAAGATATCTCAGAGACCATTGCCCGGGAAGTAATGAAATGGCTGGAATAAATAATAAAATATTTTTTTATTTATCCAGGCCCCATTTTTTTCTAAATTTCAATTTTTGACGGGCATTCATCCAATGGCTGCCATCACAGTAGGGCTTATTTTCAGACTTTCCACACTGACACAGGGTAACCCGGTTACGGGTTTCATATATGCTACCATCTGCAGATTCAATGGGAATCCCTCCCCGTACCCATATTGGACCTTCACAATTTTTTTGAGGATCATGAATCATGACAATAGATGGTTCAAACTCTTTTTCAAAGGGGATACCTGTCTTTTTATCCCATAGAACTAAACGACCAGAGGGGCAAACTTTAGCTTCTTCAATGGCTAATTCCCGGGCTTGCGGATCATTTGAATTTTCAATGAGTTTTCTTATTCCCCCTGCCCTTAAACAAAAGCGTGAATGGTCGCAAAATTCATGGACATCGGTTAATTTCAAATCATCTCCTTCAAAAACTTCTGCTTTTTCCATATATGGCTTTTTACTGGCAGTTTCAGTTCCATCAAAACTGATTTTAGTATGAGTGCCATCACAATAGGGTTTATTTTTTGATTCACCACATCTACATAAAATATAAGATTCCTGGAGGGGATATTCTGATACATCATCCAATTTTACGGTGTGACCTGCTTCATCTGTTACTAATTTCTGTTTGTACAGGGGTATGTTTCCCTGAACCAGATAAGGACCATTTTTCATGATTTTTATTTTCATCTTATCTTTTTTTCCCACCATTTTGTCTTTTCCTCCGCAATTGTCATTTAAAAATTTTAATTAATTTATTTTTCTATCAAATCATTCATTTGAGTTAATATTCCCAGTAATTTATTTCCTTTTTCAGTTATCATATAATCTCCCCGGTCATGACGTTGAATAATCAAGTTTTTATCAATTAATTTCTGGAGATGGTACAATAAATTACCTCCACGAAGACCGGTAATCTGGGAAAGGTTAGAAAAAGTTTGAGTACTGGAAGATAGTGATTTGATTATTTGAATCCTTTGTTTATGGGCCAGGGGCTCTAGAACTTCTTTTACTATTGATTCTTCAGAAATCAGGGATATTCCCTCTTTGTTATTTCCATTGTTTTGATAAATATTAAGGGAACGAATAAGTTTCACCTGTTTCTGGAAAAGATCAAATACTTCTGAAAAGCATATTTCACACTTATCGAAGGGGGCTTCGGTTTTCATTTTTTCTAATTCATCTCGATGATGGTTAATTTTTTCACCGGGAAGTTGATCCTCATTAATTAGTGATCTATTTTTATTTAAAAATTCAGTAAAGTTTGCTTTACAAGTATTTCTCATACCACATTTTTCTACCATACTCTTATCTAAATTGGACTCATTATCCTCACTTAAATAGCTATTAATTGCATAAATAAAGTCCTTTTTTAAATTAGAAATCACTAATTCTAAATATTGTTGATTAGATCTTTCTTTAATCAATTTTACGTCGCGATGGATTTTATTTAATTTTTTTTGTATATCTTTATCCACTGCCACAAATTCAGTTCCTGATTTCATAAATAATATTTATAAAACTTATCCTAAAAAGGTTTTTGTTCTGACTTTTAAAGTTTCATTCATCCCGGCTATTTTGGAAGAATCGTGAAAATTAAGGTAAATATATTATATTTAGTATATTTTCCTGACGATTAAGTATATAATTTTATCAGCATATAGTATGGCTGGTGATAAAAAAGGTCGATGGCCATGAAAATCTAAAAAAAAAATAATATACTGATAAATTCTTAAATTTTAAAAAATGCAGTTTTTTATCTTTAAAAAATATATAGGAGTTATAAAATGAATATTAAAGAAGAAATACACAGTCAAATTGTAGGAGCACTAGCCGGTGCCACTTTTCCCATAAAAACTCCGGATGAATTATTTGATGCACTCCCTGATGGTGCTAATACCACTTGCAGAGCAGGGGATGTGGAATTAAAAGCATCTGATGCTGGAAACGTATTAAAATCTGATGATTTTCCATTTAAAAGTGCTAAAGAAGTGGCAGACATTATAGTGGATCGTGCAGGACTATAAATTTTATTCTTTTATTTTATTTTTTTTTAGAATGGCTTAATTTTCAAATATCTAAAAGAAAAAAACTTTTAAAGCTAGCCTTAGATTTTAAAAAGTTAAAGATTAACTAAATTTCAATATTCTGCTTTTTTTCTGTTTCTTTTAGCCAGGGATGCAAATATTCCAGTAAAACATAGCACGCTGAATAATATAAATGCCACCTGGGTACTTTGCAATAGAGCGGGATAAAATTGTGGGGAAATCTGCACCCGGCCTATTATAAATGAAAATATAAGGGTAACCATGCCCAAAGAGAAAGACTGGCCAATCAAACGCATGGAACTAACGGTGGCAGAAGCTATTCCGTAATATTTACGCTGCACTGATCCCATTATGGCATTGGTATTAGGTGAAGAGAACAACCCAAAACCAAGACCCAGTATTACCAGGGACAAAATTATAAATGTAATACCTGTATTTTCTGAAATAAAAGCCAGGGCAAAAAGTCCGGTGGTAGTTATGCCCATCCCTATAGCGGCCAGTAATTGTGGATCTTTTTTATCAGAAAGTCTTCCTGCTAAGGGGGCTACTATGGCCATTACTCCCGGTTGGGCAACCAGTATTAAACCAGTTGTCTGGGCATCTAAACCTTTGATATATTGTAAAAATAAACTCAAAAGTAAAGCAACGGCAAAGGTGGCAGAATAATTGATTAAGGCCGCAAGACTTGAAAAGGCAAATGTAAAATTTTTAAATAATTTCATATTGAAAATGGGGCTGGGATGGTAAAGTTCCCATTTTACAAAACCAACCATAAGTACAATTCCCATTATAATTAATCCTATTCCGTTTAAATTCGGTAATGTGGAAAAACCATACATTAACATAAACAGGGCAAGGCTATATAGTACTGAGCCCACCACATCGAATTTTTTCCCTTTTTGATTGGCCCATTCTACTTTAACTTTCCCCAGAACCATGATAATAGTTAAAATACCTATGGGAATAGTTATCAGGAAGATACTGGGCCAACCAAAATTTCGGGTTAATATTCCACCTAAAACAGGTCCCAGAGATAGACCTGCATATACTACTGCTATTGTAATACCTATCGCTTTTCCACGTTCTTCAGGAGGGAAAGCTTCACTAATAAGTGCCAGAGAAGTTACAAATATCATGGCTGAGCCCACTCCCTGCACAATCCGGAATATTATCAATTCCATAGCCGAAGGAGCAATAGCAGATAAAAATGAGGAAATGGTAAAAATAATCATTCCCCATGTGAATACTTTCTTCATACCATAAATTTCAGAAATACGGCCAAAGGGCACTGCGAAAATGGCAGCTGATAGCAAATAAGATGCAGGTATCCAATTTTGCATGATAACATCTATTTGAAACTGGTTAACCATGGCTGGCAGGGCAACATTTACCGCAGAGCTCATGAAAGGGGTTAAAAATGATGCTAATGCTGATATAATGAGCACGTAATCTTTTAATGAAATTTTTTGCATTTATTTACTCCTGAATTTAGCCTTATAATGCCCTGATGGGTTTTAATAAAAAATTCATTTAATTATATGTTATAACCTATATAAATCTCTAAAATGTATAAGTAATATATGGAATTGCGGATTACAACTAATTTTTAAGGGATGAGTATTATGTTTAAATGTGAAAAATGCGGGAAATTATGCCTTAAAAAAGATCATTCACCAGAAAGTGGTGATAAAAAACAGGATTTATGTGAATGCGGAGGTAATTTGATTTATTTTCAGGGTTTAATGGACCATGTACTGGATGAGATGGATCCCTTTAATGAAATTATTATTTCACCAGATTATACTATTTTAAATGAAAATGAAGACAACATATCTGTATCTGATAAAAGAGAAGCATCTTCTTTGCAAAAAAAGAAAAAAAATGATTAATTTTCCTGTGGATAATTTATTTTAAAAATTAGAAAAAAAGACAGCTTTAAACTATCTTTTTTTTTAACTAATAACGGACCGGAGCTTCCATTCCTGCCATTTTTACACCGGTTAAAGCGGAGGCTTCAATACTAAGTGATCTAAGGTCGTCTTTTTCCAGGTTTACCACATTGGTATTACCTGCCTGCTGGGTGAGCATGCATAGCTCTTCGTTCATGGCTTCGATGTAACGGGCCACTTTCTTACCACCTTCCACATAGTCCAACCTTCTACGTAGCCGGGGATTTTGGGTTGCGATTCCTTTTCTACAAGTACCGGTGTAACACTTCTGGCAAACCCGGCAGCCAATGGATACCAGAGCAGAGGTAGCCACATATACTGCGTCGGCACCTAATGCCATGGCTTTTGCCACATCAGCACCATTTCTTATTCCTCCTGCTGCCACTAAACTTACATCTTCTCTTAAATTGATTTGTTTCAGGGCCTCATCAGCTTCTACAATGGCGGCAATGGTGGGAACTCCTGAATGCTCGGTAACCACATCTGGTCCAGCACCGGTACCTCCCTGCATACCATCCACTACAATTATATCTGCCCCTGCTTTTGCAGCGATTTTAACATCATCACTTACTCTTCCAGAGGTGAATTTAACCATAATAGGGACTTTCCAGTCACTTATTTCCCTTAACTGGGAAATTTTCATACTCAGGTCTTCTGGACCTACAATATCCATGTGACGGGCAGGACTTAAGGCATCGGTTCCTTCGGGTATCATCCTAATTTTAGATACCTCTGCTGTTACCTTTTCACCTAAAAGGTGACCACCCATACCTGATTTGGCTCCCTGACCGATTTTAATTTCTATGGCTTCTGAATTATTTAAATAATCAGCAGATACTCCAAAACGACCTGAAGCATATTGTGCAATAAGTTTTGAAGCATATTGACGTTCTTCAGGAAGCATTCCTCCTTCTCCGGTATTGGTAGCAGTCCCGGCCAGAGTGGCACCCATGGCCAGGGCTATTTTCGCTTCTTTACTCAAAGCACCAAATGACATGGCAGCAATCATAATGGGGGTGTCCAGTATCAGGGGATTTTCTGCATATCTCTTACCTAAAACCACCCGGGTATTGCATGGTTCCCGATATTTATCAATAGGTGGCCGGGATACCTGGGCCGGTACTATTACCAGGTCGTCAAAAGTGGGTATAACCCGGGTAGCTCCACATCCCCTGACCTTATATGATCCTTCATTGGATTTCCTTTGAATTTCAACCAGATCTGAAAATGACCAAACGTTTCTTCTATCTTCTGGAACTGCATTAACTTCTATTGCATCGTTAGGACACATTTCTTCACATATACGACATCCTACACAATTTTCATGTTTCACCGGGTATGGTTCCCCACCAATAATTTCATAAACTTCATGAGGACAGTTATTGTAACAGGAATAACAGTTTTTACATTGATTTTCATCCCGATTATCACATAAATACCAGCAACAACCGTGACGGTCAAAATTTCTCTTACAAAGTTCTGAACTTCTTTCTACTTTGAAAGGCATTTTTCCCCTCCCTATTCTATTTTTTTCATGGCTTTAAATATGGGACAGGCAGAATATTTGGTTCCTGCTGCTTTTACCACATCTTCTACATTTCTGGTGAGTTTTGCTTCAGGCTTCCAGGGTTCTTCAATATTTTTATCCACCACTAATGCTTCATCAACTACTTTATCTGCCAGAGCATAGCTCAATAAAGCGGTGACAACTCCTCCGTCCTGACCATGGATTATGGAAGCCTTTGCAGATATTATTTTGATATAATCTCCAAAAGGGGATTTTTCCCCGCGAGATGATATATTTTCAGGGACATAAGTACGGGGGCATGCCACATAACAGGCATTGCATCCTGGAGGACACTCACCACTAATTTCTGGTTTCCTATCCTTGATTTTTACGATATCTTCAGGACAGGCTAATAAACAAGCCCCACAAAGTACACATCCTCCTATATCTATCACATCACCTTTTAGATCTATAAATTGGCTATCAGATACTTCATCTAAGTAATTTTCAGAGGGCATAACTCTCCAGTATAGCACTGGCCTACTTACATTTTCTCTTTTCTTAATTTCAGATAAATTTTCAGACTTTTTCTCAAAGGCCAATCTTTCCATTAGTTTTAAACCTTTATCAGTCACAGGTTTGGTTTTTATGTAGCCCTTTTTTTCAGCATTATCCACCAGATTTCTTCCTTTTTCGCTTCGTATTATAATGGTGGACCAGCCCTCTGGTGATCCAACAGAACCCACTGAGATATCAGATTTTTCTGAAGTAAAGTCCATACAAATTTCACAGCTTTTTCTGATACATCGCTTAGCTTCATCTAATGAAATTTTAAATACCTGGTTTTCTGCTAAGTAAAACCACATAAATCCTTTTTCAATACGGCACTCCTTAACATCTTTAAGGTCAATTTCATATTCTTTTAAAAGCTCTTTCAGGTAATTATATGAGAAATTTTCCATACAGAAAAGACCTATCTTAAGATCCACATTATGCTTACCTGTATAATCAGAATATTCATTCATTAGTGTGGAGGCAGTAATCTGGCAGGGAGTGCCTACCATGGCTACTTTTTCGGCACTTTCTTGTTTAACAGAATTATTACTCATTATCCTTCCTCCGATTCCTGACCATAGAATGGCCTTTTGCTTCTGGGAACTATCTTTTTAAATTCATTATATTTGGAATCTTCTAAATGGAAATCATATGCAGGCAGGAGTTCTTTCAAGTCTTTTTTATCTTCTTTGCTGATTTCCACTACTTTGGCGTTTTTTCCCAGACTTTTAATTTCTCCCAGAACGTAAATAGCCCCTCTGATGATTGATTCTCCTGCATCTTCTGCTATATCTCCTAAAACTATTATACGTCCTCCCATCATGAAGATACCACTCATAAAACCAGAGCTACCGCCGATGATAATGGTCCCGTTTTTCATTATCTCGCCAGTTCTGGATCCGGCATCTCTTCTAACTACAACCGTACCTCCATAGATTCCCTGACCCACTCCGTCTCCAGAAGAACCTTCTATTATTAACTCTCCCTGGGTCATATTATCTCCTGCAAACCAACCGGCGTTTCCCTTAATTTTTATACTGGCCTGATCAATCATGGTCCCTGCAAAATAACCTGCTGATCCATCTATAATAACTTTCACCGGAGTGATAAGCCCGGCTGATAGATAGTGTTTGGCATTGGGATTTTTAATTATTATACGATCATATTCCTTGGCCAGGGTCTTTAAATCGCGGTTTATTTCTCGTGGGGTTTTGGATTCAGCATCAATTTCTATTTCCCGCATTAAATCACCTTATAAATTTTTATTTTCATTATATTTCATAGACCCTGACTTCCCCGGGGGATATCTGTTCCACATAAGTAGTATCCATGACCTCTCGCAGGGAAACCTCTTCTGATGCTATGGCAAAAACATCATCAGTTTCCGCCATAACTCCTGGTCTTAATCCTAATTGATCTTTAGCTATTCCTACTCCATTAGGAGTTCCCACCACATATGAATAGGGTCCATCCATATCTTTTACTGACTGCTCCAGGGTTTCCTCTAAAGAATATCCCATGGATAGTTTATCGGCAACATAGTGAACTATACATTCGGTATCATTATTGGTTTCAAAAATATGGCCTTTTCTTTCCAGAGGATCCCTTATATTCCAGTAATTGGTTATCTGCCCATTGTGGACCACGGTAATATCTGGTATTATATAACTCTGGAAAGGGTGGGCGTGATAACGATCCACAATACTTTCAGTGGAAAAACGGGTGTGTCCTATGGCATGAGTTCCCATTTTAGACCAGGTATCATATCTTTCGGCAATATCCAGAACATATCCTACATCCTTAATCATTTCAAAGGAATGACTCCCATTCAAAACCACAACGTCTTTTATCTTGTCAATATCCATAATCAATGGTTTTAGTTGTGAAAATGATTTTAGAGATATCTTACAACGATAAATAATGAAATTTTCAACAGAGGGAATAATCTCTTCACTTTTAATAGGGCTAACTACTTTAACTAATTCTTTAACAGAATCCAAGAGCCCTGGCTTTTCTTTAATTTCAATGTTTAGCAGATATTCATTATCTTCCAATCCTAGCCCACCATATATTGAAAAACCAGCAGAATCTGGTCCCCGGTGTTGCAGGGCATCGAGCATTTTGGTCATGTCGCTTCCTACAGGATGGAGTTTTTTATCTTTATATACTACTCCAGCTATTCCACACACTTCAATACCTCCTTTATAAAGTACTCATGTAACCTGGTGTCTTCTGTAAGCTCGGGATGAAATGAAATGGCTATGTTATTTCCTTGCTTAACACCTATTATTTTATCTTCCAAACGGGACAGTATATGAACATCTTCACCCACCTGATCCACTGCAGGCGCTCTAATGAAGATTCCATTAAATTTATATCCTAATATATCAATTTCTTTTTCAAAGGACTCTTTTTGCCTTCCAAAGGCATTTCTTTTTACTTCCATATCAATTAAATTCAAGAGGGGTTGTTCATAATCTGTTTTTGAAGCTGATAGTACCATACCCGCACAAGTTCCAAAAACAGGTATTTTTTCATTTATTATTATATTATTAATCCCGGTTTTTTCCAGTAATTTTCCTATTACTGTACTTTCTCCACCTGAAATTATTATACCATCACAACAAGAAGCTTCTGCGGAGTTTCTGACTTTAATAACACGCGAATCATTTTCAAAATTTTTTAATGCTTTGGTGGTAATTTCAAAATGTTCACTAACATTTCCCTGTAAATCTAAAATGCCTATGGTTAACATGTGATTCCTTCAAAATTTTTATTTTAAAAATTATCTATTTTAACTTAAAATATCATATCTCAATAATCTTATATAAACCTACCGGAAACATCTTTCCGAAATGATAGATTTTCTGAATATTGAATTCCCATATCTAATTTTAATATACAATGTTCAAAAATTTAGATGTATATAAACATTTATTGAACATTTATATAAACTTTTTCTATTCTAAATTCCTTATCAAAAATATATAAAAACCATCTAAATTAAAAAAATTAAGCTACATATCCGATGAAAAAATGAATATTCAAACATTTAAATTGCTCTGTGACTGGAAATATTAATAAAATGATAATTTAATCATTTCATAATGGAATAAAATTTGTAAATAGATTTAAATAGGGAAATTATTCTCAAGATCTATCATTATATCCTTAGTTGACTCATGAATGAATTTAGCAGCATCAATAAATGCTTGTTTTTCATTTTGATCCATTTGAACAGGTACTACTCCTTCAATACCATTGTAACCTAATTTAACTGGAACCCCTAAACATACTTCATCAACACCTTCAGCGAGATCTTCTACCAGCGTGGAAACAGTAAGTATCTGATTTTCGTCGTTTAATATGGTATTGACTATATTAGCTATGGCAAAAGCAGGTCCATACTCCGTGGCACCTTTTTTACTGATAATATAACTTCCTGCATTTATTACATTTTCAATGGTGTGTTTCAGGTCAAATGATTTGTAATCTGTGAAATAATCATGGGCAGAATAGTATTCAATAGGGATTCCTCCAATGGATGTGGAACTCAGTAAGGGAACCATGTAAGGTCCGTGCTGACCAATGACTCTGGTGTGAATTTCACTTACATGTACATCAAAATGCCGGGCCATGTAATTTTTTAATCGCAGGGAGTCTAAATGATTACCCAATCCTAAAACTTTTCTCTTATCAAAGCCAGAATATTTTAATGCCACATAAGTCATTACATCAACCGGATTACTCACCACCAGAATTATTGAATCAGGAGCATATTTAGCTATTTTTAAAGAATATTCGGCTATTATTCTGGCATTTTCTTTTCCTAATTCCATACGCTCCATATCAGGGGTACGGGGAATACCGGCGGTAATGACCACCACATGGGAATCTTTAAGATTCTCCAGATTAGAGGAGGTATTAATTTTTACTCGAACACCTTTAGCAGCAAGAGCATCATTTATATCTAAAATTTCTCCTTTATTCTGCTCTAAACTACTCTTTCGGGCATGGAGATATAACTCCATAACAGACTGCTCTTCAGCCAAACAAAACGCCGCTGCCCTGCCCACTCTTCCAGTTGATCCTATGATACTGACCTTCAAATTAACACCATTTCCTTTTTTAAGATTATTGCTCTCCACCTGAATTATATCCATAACCAGAGTTACTGCTATTATTTCTGCAGCAACTAATAATGGGAGTCAGGATTACAAGGCAAATATTACATAGATAGAGTATTACAATACCTGGTAATATTATTCTAAATTTTTTAATTTTTCTGCTGCCACTTTTTTCACATACCCACTTTTATCATCTAAAGCTTTTTTCAAGGGTTCTATTGCTCTTTTATCCCCAATACTTCCTAAGGCCCAGGCTGCTCCCCCTCTAACAAAACCGCTTTCATCATTTAAAGCATCTATAAGTGGTTCCACTGCTCTTTTATCCCCAATACTTCCTAAGGCCCAGGCAGCTGCACCTCTAACTTTCCAGTCGGCATCATCAAGTATTCCTAATAGAGGATCAACAGCACTTTCACCCATTTTAGAAAGTGCACCTGAAGCTTCTCTTCTTACCCACTTGTTATCATCTTTTAAGGTTTCAATTAAGGGAGTTATAGCTCGAGGATCTTTTATTTCCCCTAAAGCTTTTGCAGAACCAATTCTAATATTTTTTTCTCCACTGGAAAGAGCTTCAATTAATTGTTCCACTGCTGGAGAACCTATTTCTTCTAAAAGCTCTAAAACTTGCACTCTTACATGCTCATCATCTTCTTTAAGTGATTCAATTAATCGTGCTACATTTTCTTCTTTTTCCATTTTTTCACCTTAACTATATGTAAGTGCATTTAGATTATTAGATTTTTCCATTCTAAGTATAATTTATTTAAATATTGATGTTACTTCCTTAATTTGACAACATTTCAATAAATTTTATGGCCCGGTTTTCTTCTTTTTTAAAATTATGTTCATGTAAAATATTCAGTGAATTTCTAAAAAACATGTACATCTCATCTTTTTTATCAAAAATGTAGTAAAGAGCACCAATAAGTAATAAGGAGATGGCCTCGCCTTTTTTATTGGTATGGTTTTCAAATATCTTCAAAGCACTCTGGAACTGCTTTAAAGAATCAAAGCTATTTTCCAGCTTCAAATAGTTTTCACCCATCATCAAATGAATTATACCCTGACCATCCCAATCTTCAATAATTTCAGCACTTTTTAAAGCTTCCTGAAGCATTTCATGACTATGGGGATCATTGTTATAAAGTGAATACAATTCAGACTGATCCAGAAGTAATATAATTTCTTCTATTTCAGATGCTAGCTTTTTCAAGTCAAAATTTAAATCTTTTTTGGCATGAATCAAATTTTCATCATCTTCAGAATCAGGTTTATTATTTAAAGACTCAATAGATGTATTTTCCTTTTCTTCCAGCTCATCTATAAAATCTTCAGGAACCAAAGATTTAGTTACTTCTTTATCTGTATTTAAAGCAGTTTCTATTTGTTTAACTTCCCGAATCTTTTCTTCCATCTCACTTTCCAGGTCAGAATCAATCTCTGCATATATTTTTAAGGCCTTCTGGTAGTTTTCCAGGGCTTTTTTGGTATTTCTGGTGGTTAGGTATGTGTCCCCTATAAGATCATATGTGTAAGCTTCTCCTTCGAGGTAATTTAATTTTTCATATGTTTTAAGTGCTTCCTGAAGGTTTTGAAGTGCTTTTTCGAATTGATCATCTTCTAAATATATTACCGCGATATCTATCAGGGTCTCTGCTTCATGTTCCTGATATTCATATAATTTTTTCTGATAATTTCTCAAAGCTCCTTTTTTACCACGGAAAGAATCCATTAATCCTAAAATATGAATAACATTTTTAATGATTATTAAAACCCCCTGAATTTATTAAAGGGTTATCACCATGTTTCATTGATTTAGATGGCTGATTTTTATTCTGATAATTGTTCAACACATTATCTTTGATGTCATGGTCAATTAATTGTATATGGTTTAAAATTTTATCTGAAATTTCAGTTCCCCCAAAAGTAATTAGATTATGATGATAGCAATAAAAAAAATTTATTAGTTGCTTATGGGCCTAATAAACATTTTATAGCTATTTTTTATTTTTTTTATGTGGTAGTAACTTTCTACCCGCATATTACATATAATTCTTAAGAATAGATATATTTTATTATATACATTTAAAACACATTTAATTATTTTAATTTAATATCGGTGCTAAAATGATAAAAATCACGATTATACCTGGTGATGGAATTGGTAAAGAAGTCATGAATGCTGCTACTCATGTTTTAGATAGTTTGGAGTTAAACCTGGACTATATATATGCATCTGCAGGTTATGAATGTTTTCAAAAAACTGGTTCCACCATACCGGATGAAACCATCAAACTAACAAAAAAAACGAGTGCCACTCTTTTTGGGGCTGTTACGACTGTTCCAGGTCATAAAAGCGCCATAATCTCCCTAAGAAAAGAGCTGGATTTGTATGCTAATATTCGTCCTGTTAAATCCTATCCGGGTATAAACTCTCTTTTTAAGGATTTAGATTTTGTAATTATACGGGAAAATAGTGAAGGTCTCTATTCCGGTTTAGAAGATTACACCCGGGAGGGTGCTGTGGCCAAGAGGGTTATTACTCGTCGGGCTTCAGAGAGGATATCCCGGTTTGCCTTTGATTATGCTAAAAAAACCGGGCGAAAAAAAGTAACCGCGGTACACAAAGCCAATGTTCTTAAAAAAACAGACGGTGTATTCAAAGATAGTTTCTACAAAGTAGGAGAAGAATACCCTGATTTGGAAAAAGAAGACTTCTATGTGGATGCCACCGCCATGTACTTTTTAACCAAACCACAAATATTCGACGTACTGGTTACCACCAACCTCTTTGGAGACATACTCTCAGATGAGGGAGCCGGACTGGTAGGAGGACTGGGACTAATACCATCAGCCAACATAGGAGACAAACAAGGACTATTCGAACCAGTACACGGATCAGCACCTGATATTGAGGGTAAAGGAATTGCAAACCCGGTAGCCATGCTATTATCAACATCAATGATGTTAAAATATTTAAAAATGGAATACGAAGCGGAAAATTTAGAAAAAGCAATCAGCGCTGTTTTAAAAAATGGTAAAGTAGTTACTCCTGATTTAGGAGGAAATTCTTCCACCATGGATATGGCCCGGGAGGTGTCAAAACAAATTAAGATTCAAAACCACTCTTAAATAATCTTTTATAAATTTGATAAGGTTTATTTTATCAAATTTATTTACTTATCATAGTTCCTATCCCTTTTTTAGTGAATATTTCAAGCAAAATGGAGTGCTGGATTCTTCCATCAATTATATGGGCTGATTTAACACCCTCCTGCAGTGCCTGGGCACAGGTCATAGTTTTAGGTAGCATTCCTTCAGTTATGATCCCGCTTTTTACCAGTTCTCCCACTTCACTTATATTTATTTTCTTTATGAGTGTATCGGGATTAGCAGGGTCTTCCAGGATACCCGGCACATCAGTTAAAATTATTAGTTTTTCAGCATCAACCCGGGATGCTATTTCTCCTGCTACAGTATCTGCATTTAGATTCAAAGTCCGGGCTTTTTCATCCACACCAATAGGTGAAATTATAGGTATATAATTATTTTCAGTTAGCATCTCAATTACTTCTGGATTAACCGACTCTATTTCACCTACCAATCCCAAATCCACATGTTTTTTTTCACCAGTTTCCCTATTGGTAATTACATGAGGGTCTTTTTTTCGGGCCATGATTAAACGGCTGTCTTTTCCAGATAAACCTATTCCTCTCCCACCATGTAGACATATTTTCGAGACGATGGTAGTATTTATTTTCCCCACCAAAACCATTTTAACAATTTCCATGGTTTCTTCGTCAGTTATACGGAGTCCTTCTATGAACTGGGGTTCTTTACCCATTTTATTCATTGAACGAGATATTTCAGGACCTCCACCATGAACCACTATAGGTTCCATTCCTACATACTTCAAAAGAACCGTGTCCCGGGCGGTGGATTCCATGGCATTTTCATCTATCATGGCGTGACCGCCGTACTTGATCAATATTTTCTTTTTATGAAATTTTTTAATATAAGGCAGTGCTTCAATTAGTATGTTAACTGTTTTCATATCATAACCCCGGGTATCAGCATTCTAAAACTTTTTATTATCAGGTAGTATACTCTGCATTGATTTTAACATAGTCGCAACTTAAATCACAGCCAAAAGCCGTGGCAGAATCATTACCCTCTCCCAGATCAATCACAATTTTTATTTCTTCCTTTTGCATGATTTTTTCTGCAAGATATAATTCCTCTGTATTTTCAAATGCTTTTACTTTACCCTGATCCACGATATTCACTTCTTCATTATCAGATGAGAAAATAACACTTATTTTTTCTGGATCCACCCTGGCTCCAGAATAGCCCACGGCAGCCACTATACGTCCCCAGTTAGGGTCAGAGCCAAATACAGCAGCCTTTACCAATGGAGATTTCACCACGGATATAGCTGCTTTACGGGCTTCTTCTTTATTATAAGCTCCTTTAATAGTAACCTCTATTAATTTAGTTGCTCCTTCTCCATCACGGGCTAAATCTTTGGCTAATTCAATACAAAGGAAATTTAAAGCTTTCTGGAAGTTCTCATCTATTTTTCCAGACTTTCCATTGGCCATAATCAGGACGGTATCATTGGTACTCTCATCCCCATCCACCACCACCATATTAAAGCTTTCATCAACGGCTTTTTTTAGCGATGATTCCAGTTCCTGGGGGGTGGCCTGGATATCAGTGGTGATAAAACATAGCATGGTGCCCATATTAGGAGCTATCATACCAGAACCTTTGCAGATTCCCCCAATTCTAACTTTTTTACCATCCTTTAATGTAGTTTCTACAGATAATTCTTTATAATATGTATCAGTGGTCATTATGGCTTTTGCTGCATTAGCTGATGCTTTAGCACTGTGTTCTAAAGCATCAAATCCTTCTTCTATTAACTCACCAATAATTTCCATGGGCATTTCTCTTCCAATGACTCCGGTGGAACTTACTCCCACCTCTTGAGGAGTAATATTCAATTTTTCAGCTAATTTTTCCGCCATTTCACGGGAATCTCTTAAACCTGGTTCTCCGGTAAAACAGTTGGCATTTCCACTATTGGCTACCACTGCAGATATTTCACCGTCTTGAATATGTTCTCTGGTTACAATTACTGGTGCGGCTAAGACTTTATTTGATGTGAAAATAGCCGCGGCCTTGCTGCCTGGATTTGATATTATGGCCATACCATATTTGCCTTTACGAACACCTGAAGCTTTCACTCCATCAACTGAACATAATCCGCCTTTAATAATCTTCATAAAAATCACTATCGCTATAATATAAAATACATTAATAAAAAAGAATAAAATTCAAGGGTTTATTGCCTTATTTATAACTAATTATTTGATTCACTATTATTGCCAGGCCGGGTGGTATTTTTATTACTATTAGGTATATACACTTCTTCTGATCCAAGGTTATCCTGTGATCCTGATGGTCTTTGTTCCTGCAAATCCGTCGTTTGAGGGTTCATTACTGGCATTTGAGGGTTTTCTTCTGTAAAATTTAGTGAAAATGGTGAAGTAGTGTCATTTTGGGAAATAGCTATTACTATGCCCACTCCCGAGCCAAATCCAAATGCAATTAAGGAAATAATAAGTGCAACCATAATTTTTCCTTCAGTTTCTGGACTCATAATATCTCCCGCTATATTTTCTATAATTAACCCTTTAAATAACTTTCCTTTATGTAGTAATGGCGTAGATAACAGCTAGGATAATTGCCACTAATCCGAATTGCCAGTATCCTACATTCCACCCTATGAAGGTAGCAATAAACACCAAAAAGAATATTAAAAACATGGCAGATTTTTTATATGATAAAAATTCTATTACCGATCTGGTAAACTCAGAGGGGATGAAATATCCGTAGATACCATCTGCCAGATCAAATACTATTACGGAACTGGGGTTCCAAAGTTTAATACTATCTGCTAATTGAGCTCTTTCTCCAGCTTCTCTTCGGCTCCTTCCTATGCCTGAACGTATCTTTGCACCGTTATTTAAACCATGCCATGAAGAATCTATGGCCGCCCTTAAAGCAGCATCTTTGGTTGGTAAATTGGCAATAAGGTCATCTCCACCTTCACGATAACCCTCTATTTTACCTTTACACTCTTTTTCAATGAAAGCCTTAATGTCATTCATTATCTCCACCAGGGAGTCTCTTCCATTTTCAGCTATAAACTGGGTGGAGTCAATCACATCAATGAATAAATAATTATCATAATAAACCGGTTCACCTTTCAATTTTGAGAATTTGGAAGGGAATACTATGGCAAATTCTCCACCTAATTTAGTAAAACCCACACCTGAAACTTCACCTATTTCCTTATTTAAATTTATAGAACGCTCGATGGCAGCAGCACCAGTCATTCCTGCCGAAGCTCTTACACTTATATCTTTATCGGCCCCTAAACGAATTAATTCAATGGCCACCCTGATGGCATCATTCTTGGATAATAGCTTGGCAACTATTTCGCTGGAACTCTGTTCTATGATGGTACCATTTTCTTTTTTAATGATGTTTGCGAATTCTTGGATTATCTTACCCTGATTAAATAGTTCCACGTAAAGATAACGATCACTACCCATTACAATGTTACTTAAAAGAGCGTATTCATCTACCTTATCTTCTGCAGGCTTTAATTCAATGAATCTCCTGTTGTCTGGAATATTTTCAGGCCCTAATTCATTTATTAGATTTTCAAATATTCTATTGGTAGTTATATTGGCTTTTTCTATCTCCAGAAGCATGGTCTGGGTATAGTTTATCATTTCCACATATTCCCTTTCTGTGGAATTGGTGGGATAATATTTAGTACCAATACTCAAAACTTTGTTTTTAAGGAAAAAACTAAACAAGCCTCTTAATAAGTAGTTCACCATTAATCAGTTCCTCCCTTTTCAAGAATAATTTCATATTGACCTGGCTTTTCCATTAACATACTGGGTTTTACTGACACTATAGGAAACTTCCAGGTTCCAATTCGGGCAGCAACTGTACTGGCAATATTTCGGGAGTTTTTCTTGACAAAAGAGTAATCATGATCATTTATAGTAATATTGACATTATAGGGAGATTCTTCCACCACTTCATCAGAATAAATAATATTCAGTTCAAAACTCCCGGCTTTAGTAAATAAATCATTACGAACTGCTACTAAAGGCGCATGATCAAGTTTTAAGCGGTCTCCAACAGTAACAGCAATATTACCTGCATATTTTACCGCGTCACGATAGTCTCGTGGGTGCACCAGTACGAAAATGATGAAGTTACTGGTTTTTTCGGCTTCTTCTACCATGTTCATAACTTTTTCAAAAAGAGGCAATTTCATTAAAAGTCCTTCCAGTTTAGGTTCAATTCCCTCTTCCTGGCTGCGATTTATACGATCTATAACTTCTTTGGCCACGGCAATTCCACTAAGCTTTTTACCTCTTTTGGTGCGGTAAGAATCTACATTTTTCTTTTCAAAGTCATAAAGTATATCTGAAGAAATTTTCTGGAGTATGTTCTTAACTTTCTTGGGTTTGGAAGAACTACCTATTTCTATTTCACCATCTTTTAATTGGTAAGGTATTCTCCGGCTGCTTATATCCTGAAATTCATCAAAATATTCCCGGAAAACATCATTAGATAATATTTTAGCATCTTCCTCTTCAGCTAGTTTAAGAATATAATGATCTGCAGTAGTACCAGAAGGTACCTGTTGTACTTTACCATCATCTAGAAGCTGATTAAATGATTCTTTTTCATCTATTTCATGACGTAAAGATGCATCCGCTATGATTATTACTTCATAACCTAATTTTTTCAATGCCTCAATTGAACTTGAGATATTTTTTAAGCGAGGCTTATCATCTGCCCTTTTTCCATAATGGGCTACATTTGATGCATCAATGATTACTTTCAATTAACCACCTTCACAGATTTATAATTATTATATATAAGATTGATTCATGGTAAAATACATTTATTATCATAACTGGCCATTAAATAAGTTTTACCCTGCACTTGCTTTAATTTAATTTCTATTTTATCCTCCTGGATATTATAGATATTATATGAATTGATATCCTTACCTCGAAGCTTTAAGGAGGAAACAGATCCAGCAGTAACAAAAGTGGTGTTCTCTAAATGCCAGACATGAGGCACGTGTTTATGTCCGGAAATTACCAGATCTGCGTTTTCATATATTAAAGATTGTAAAATATCTCCGGCATCAGTTAGCACATTTCTTTCCCGTCCGGTTTTAGGTACTGGAATTATATGATGATGTAGAGCTATAACTTTGTACTGCTTAATCTTATGTGCTTTTCTCAATTCGTTTTCCATCCAGTACTGCTGGGAACGACCTACTTTACCATAATCCAAATCTGGTTCACTACTATCCAGGCCAATAATCTTTATTTCACCATCATTAGTACTTAATGTACCATGGCGGTGTTTAATTATTTCTTCAAAGCTTTCATTTCCAATATGCCGGGAGTCATGATTTCCCGGTACCACCATCATGGGATTTTCAAATAGCTCCAGATATTCTGCCACCTGCAAATATTCATGATAATATCCATTTTCAGTGATGTCGCCAGTTATAACTACTGCATCTGGATTTAAATTATTAACCTGTTTTATTGCTTCGAATAAAATATCTTCTTTAAAATTTATAGCACCCACATGAAGATCTGATAAATGGGCGATAATGGCCATTAACTCAACCTCAGTATAGCTTCGGCTAAATCTCCCTTTGTTTCTTTCAATGCTTTTTCTGCTTCTTCAGGAGTTACACCTGCTTGAGTTACTACCAGCTCAATATCATCAGCAGGTATTACTAATTCACTTTTAATGGCTTTTTCTTTGGGTTTACCAGTAATCTGGTAGGTCTTTTGACCCATAAAATCCATTATATTGACTTTAGGATTTTTGATGATTATTTCCTTATTTTTCAATTTTATGATAACCTCAGTAGCTCCATGGACTTCTTTCATGTCCATTCCCATCTGTTTCATGCTTCTTTGCATTTGTTTCAATTGTTTCGGGTTCATACCCATTCCTGGTATCATCATATTCCTCCTTTTCTAGTTTTAATTGCTTGGCCTACTTTGAAATCTAGTATTTCAGCACTATTTAGTAATGACTTGCCAAATGCTAAAAGTTCATCATTTTCATTTACAATTAAAACTTCTTCACTTGCTCTAATATTCCTATCACAATCTATAACAAATTTAGCAAATATACTTTTTCCTTCCCGGGCAAATGGTTCCGAGTCTTGATTCACCACCACTCTATTTTGAGGATATTCCATTCGGGAGTGAAGCCTCCGGGCTCCTTCTTTACTTAGAACAAAAAAGCCATCTGAGGCCCGCATGGTGGCAATTAAATTTTCAGCATCATCATAAACATGTCTTATTTTTCCTGTTTTTTTACTCTTAACTATATCCAGCTTACTTTCAAATAATGCCGCACCTGCTCCTTTTCCAAATTGATAATCAGCTACAGAAGTTATTTTGTCTTTTTCATCCAGCTTTAGTTTTAATTCTTCTTTAAATTCATATTCACAATAGAGACCCAGATCAAATTTTTCATTTAAATTACCTTCAATGATAACTTCCTCATAATCCTCTGTTACCTGTTCAATCAAATTTTTTATGAATTCACAGGCGGTTTCATCGGTAATAACTGGAGATTCATTCTGAGCCAGAGGGTAAACCTCATCTAATTCCAGGGGTATTAACCCAAATGGAATATCAACAAACATTATCTGTAAATCTTCATCACCTGATTTTGTGGAGGTCCCTATATGGTATAACTTCCCCAGTTTTTCAGGCAAATAGGTTGAATAAGGCTTTCTACTGGAACTTAAAATAAGCAGTCTGCTTTTTTTAGGCATTTTATAAAGTTTATTCAAATATCGATAAACTTCTGCTCTTTTTAATGATTCAGGGCCAGAATAGAAGAATGCTGATTTTTTATAAAGCGGGTCATATTTTTCGATATCATCCACATAATTAGCTAAATGTCGGTAGGCCTCCAGTAATCTAGGATGGGCCCGGCATCGTTGTTCAACCAGTTCCATTAGATTTCCATCGGCTATGGCTTGTTTTATGATTCTTATTTCAGCAAAACTAATATTGAGATTATGTTCAGCAATTAAAAGTTTCCTTTCCTTTTTTTCCATACTTCTCAAATCATCAGGTGTGTATTTGCAGCATATTTCGCATGAACAGGGCATTTCCTGCAAATTTTCCAGTTTATACGTTCCAGATGGACTTAAAAATCGATCATCTTCTGCATAAAGTATATAAGCGGCAGAATCGAATAAATCACATCCCATAGCCACAGCCAGGGCAAATATCATGGGGTGTCCTGCACCCATCAGGTGTCGTGGTCGGGAATCTGGAAGGTGGGTTACCGAAGACATCACCACATCAACCAGATCGGTATACCGGTAACTTTCCATTAAGGGTACTACTGCTCCAATGGGATGCAGTTCCACATCCAGTTTTCCCAACTCATCCGCACAGTATGATCTTAAATCGTTGAAAGTCGATCCCTGAACCACCGAATTTAAGAGGATTTCATTTCTATATTTTAAAGATTCCTGAGCCCTTTCTATAGTTATTTCCAGTTCTTTTTCGGCCTGGTTTCGAGTAACATTCGGTGGGGTGGGTATGTCCAGGGAAGTACCAATATCTGTTCCAATCAGTTCCTGAAATTCAATAACTTCCGGATTAGTTATATCGATATCACCGTATTCTGATAGCTGGAAAGAACCGGAATCAGTCATTATAGGGCCATCAAAATTAATTAATTTATGTACTCCCTCCAGGGAAGCTTTTTCTCGAAGTTCTTCGTTTTTATAGATTATATATGCATTGGTTATTACTATTTCGGCCCCTAACTTTTTAACATTAATTTTTTGTTTTCCTGGATGAATTACAGGCATTAACGCAGGTGTTTTAACTATACCATTTTTTGTTTTCAGAATTCCAGTTCTTCCTAAGCTGTCTTTATTTTTAATTTGAAACATTTTATTGTCTCCTTAATGGAGGATAATCTAAAATATAAATTATTGAGCTCTTAATCCGGATATTTATACGCTGATTCATGATTATTAGAAAAAAGAGCCAGGCATTTTCTTGGTTATACTAGGTTTGCTGGTTAGATATTAAAGTTGTTGTTTTAGTATGGAATAATCACTTTTTATAGATTCCTCCCTTATTTTGTATTAAATCAATATATTATGATTAATACACTACAAACTTAATATTCATAATATTTATATTTTTCTTAATACTTGAAGGTAAAAATTAAAGGTGAAAACAATATTGATTTCCGGGTGTAACTAATCCCTTAACGGTGAAAAATTTCCAGAGGAGTGCAAAAACAATCTATCTTTCATCTTAATTATTCTATCTCTGGAATTGTAAATTCTAGGTTTTCCACAACCACATACACAGTAATCATATTGAAAACAAATTAAATAAAATGCCTCTTTTAACTTTAAGTTAGCAATATTCATTTTTTTAGTATTTCTAAGTATTCGCCGGCCTAATTTATCTTTTTCAATATCTTTTCCAAGAAATAGCGGAGTTTTCACTGCTGAAGAAAATTTAAAACTACCCCTGGCTATTTTCCTTTCTTTAATGCGATTCAATATTAATTCAGATCCATTTAAATTCATATGGGGGTCACGAAAGGGGATTCCTGCATCAGAAAGTGCAATCATCCTCTCATCATCTCTTGAAATATCTTCTTTTATATTTTCAAGTGATAAAGAGGCTAGTGTACCGCCAGATTTTCTACCAAAAGAGGGCCCTTCACCGATATGAAACCCTGCTTCAACAAAAGCAGCCCTGACTGGAGCAGCAGAGGTATAAGTACATATTACACCGTCATTTTTAATAATTTTCTTCAATACTTTTAAAAATTCAACAGAGTAGAGTTCCGGGGCTTTAGAGGGGCTGAAAGGGTCTAAAAAAATGGCATCATAATAACCCTCTTTTAGATTAAGTACCACCTGGCGGGCATCCTCTATAATTACATTTAAAAATAAATTAGAGGGTATTTCATGTTCCACCTCACGGGATCTGGCAAATTTTTGTTTTATAAGCTCTTCTTCATAGGCTTTCTTTATATTAAGATGAGATTGCACCGGGCTGGGAACCAACAATCCTGCAGCCACAGTTTCTGTGGAAATTTCAACCATATCCAGACTTAAAAGTATATCGCCCTTTGAAAGAGGATCTAAATAGTCTATTAGAGCAGCAGCATTATATCCCAGGCCACAACATATATCCAGAACCTTAATATTCTTTTTATTTTTTAAAAGGGATGGTTTAACAAATTTTTCCATAGATTCGGTGATAGCACCGTGGTGAGTGTGCATGGTTTCTGATTTTCCTGATACTTCATTTGAATTTAAAGTATAAGAACCATCTTCAGTTTTAATTAAGAATTTTTTAATTTCTTTTTGCCCCTTAATCCGTGCAAGAGAGTCCCCTTCTATTTCCTTTTTAAAATAATGTTTTATAATATCCATGGCCTCTTTTTGAGGCGTTAATGAAGTATCAACCTGCTTTTTTGTCATTTTATCCCTAATTAAAAACCTATAAATATTATTCTAATTTTAATAAACTATAAAGTATATCTCTTAAAATAAAATTTTATCCTAAATATGATTTAAGGTTCTGGATGAGTATCCCCATGAAAATAGCCATAGTATCTGATTTTTTTGTTCCTCATTATCAAGGAGGAGGAGAAAGGCGCTACTTTGAAATTGCTAAACGTTTAGTCGCCCAGGGACATAGGGTAGATGTAATCTGTATGAAAATAGAAGGTACACAAAATCAAGAAACTATTGACGGAATAAAGGTGTATCATATTGGACCGGTTATTAAAAATCCTCCACATAGGAGTTCCCTGGATTTCATGAAATTCATATTAGCTACTTTTAGATGGATTATCCAGCATAATTATGATGTTATCGACGCACAGACCTATGCTCCTCTTTTTCCTTCTTTTATGGCTGGTAAACTAAAAAAAACACCAGTGGTGGCCACCATTCACGATGTAAGTAGTGGAGGTGATGATCAGTGGATCCAATCTTCTAAAACTGCGGCTATGGTTGAAAAATTTTTATGCAGGCTACCTTATGATAAAATAATCACGGTAAGTAATGCCACCAAAAAATCACTCATTGAAAACTATGGAACCAATGAAAACCGGGTTGAAGTAGTTTATAACGGGGTGGATCTGGAATTAATTAATTCAGTAAAAATTAGTAACCAGCAGGAGAATAACTTAATATTCGTGGGACGTCTAGTACCCCATAAACATGTTGACCATTTACTGAGAGTAATTAATTTATTAAAAAATGAAATCAGTGATATTAAACTCGTTATTGTGGGCCAGGGTAGAGATAAAGAAAATCTAATTAATTTAACCCGCCAAATGAATCTCCAGCGTCATGTTAAATTTTTGGATAACCTTAGTTATGAAGAATTAATAAAAGAGATAAAAAAATCCAGTGTTCTGGTATTACCCTCCACCAGGGAAGGTTTTGGCATGGTTTTGGCTGAGGCTGGGGCCTGTAAAATTCCAGTGGTTGCTTATGCATCTGGGGGGGTCCTTGAGGTTGTGGAAAATGGTTATAATGGTTATCTACTCGAACCTTATGATTTAGAGGGATTAGGCAAGAAAATCAAGCTCCTATGTGAAAACCATTCAAAATCCACTAAACTGGGATTAAATGGATATGAAAAGGTTCAAAGATATTTCACCTGGGATATTGTTCTTAAATCAATATTAAACATATACCAAAATTTTTAGGAGTTTTCCATGCCTGAGACTTATATCATAACCCCGGATTACAATGGAAAAAGATTTTTAGAAAATTATTTTTCTTCAATATTATATCAAAGTTATACTAATTTTAAAATTATATTGGTGGATAATTCACCAAATAATGATTCAATTGATTTTATAGGTGAAAATTATCAAGAAGAACTTCTCTCGAATAAAATTAGAATTATAAAAAACTCTATAAACCATGGATTTGCTAAAGCAAACAACCAGGGAATAAATGAAGCATTAAAAGACCCTGAATGCAAATATATTATTTGTTTAAACAACGATACTGAAATAGAAAAAGATTTTCTGGATAAAATAATCTCTTCTGCCCGTAAACACCCTCAAGCAGGAAGCATTCAACCTAAAATGATATGGGGACAACAACCGGATTTAATGGATTCTGCTGGCCTGGAATACTCCAGAAATGGACTGGGATTTAATAGAGGTGCCTATGAGAATCCTGAAAAATATGATGTTGAAGAAGAAATTTTAGGTTGCTGTGCTGGAGCCTGTTTATATCGTAGAGAAGCACTGGAAGATGTTAAAATTGATGGGGAATATTTTGACGAGGATTTTTTTGCCTACTATGAAGATTTCGATCTGGCTTTGCGTTTAAGATGGGCTGGATGGTCTTCCTGGTACTGCCCTGAAGCTGTGGTTTGGCATTACAAAGGAGGGACTAAGCTACCACAAAGTGACTTTACTGTATATCATAACTGGAGAAATTATACCTGGACACTATTTAAGAACTTACCTTATTCATTTCTCATATGGAATTTCCCCCTAATATTGATTGCAGAAATTTCCCAGATTGCTTTAAATTTAGTTCGGGGGAATTATATTATACTTAAATCTAAAAAAGATGCTTACATAGGATTAAAAAGGTTCATAGATAAAAAAAAGAGAATTAAAAGAAAACATCCTTTTAAGGAGATAAAAAAATTTTTTATTTTAAAGTGGAGACCTTAAGAATCCATTATTTATCTATTTTAATTATTTTATTTTATTTAAAATGAAAACGCACTGGTCTCCTAAATTTTTATTATTCAATTCTTGTGCTTTCTTTTTAAACTCCCCGATTTCTTTTTTGGTGAAAATACTTTTTTTGGGATTAATTAAATAAGATTCATCATCCATAAGGGCTATACCTCTTTTATACTGCTCACTTCCATAAAAAAAGAACTCATCTGAATTATATATTACTTCCTGAAGTTTAAGGCTACTTTTCTTAAGGAGGATATCAAAACTCTGCCGGGTATGCAGCAGAATATGGCGGGGAGCATCAATCTGAACCCAGTTTACATCATAAATATCCCATATATAATCATTTTTAATAGGCATGGCTATTATACACTTCCCACCAGGAGATAATAGATCATGCACCTTTTTTAGTATGCTGGAGTGATCTATTAAATGTTCAAAGGAGTGATCAAAGAGTATTAAATCAAATTCTTCCAGGCTACTAATCTGATGTATATTACTTTTTTTGATACAAGTTGATTCATTTTTTACATAGGGGTCTATGCCTACTGCTTTTTTAAAACCCATATCATTTAATGCTATTATCAGGTCACCGCTTCCACTTCCAATATCCAGAATTCTAGTTTTTTTATCAATATTTTGAAGTGCCAGAATATCAAAAAAACTTTTTTGAAATTTTAAACTAAGTAATCTGCCTATTGAACTATTTTTAAATAAGACATACTCCACCCACTTTTTTTTGAGCAGCCGTTTTAACCTTCCGTCGTCTTTGAAGGAATAATAATCATCAAAGTTATAATATTTACTGTAATCATCAGGAGGATTTATTAATTCCAGGCATCCGCATTTAGAGCATTCCATATACTTAAAATCTTCATTAAAACCGAACATCATTTCTTTAACTAAAAAAACTTTGTTTTTTAGATTATTTTCACATATTTTACATTTCATTAATAAACCCTTCAAATTTTATTCCATTAATAAAATGAGTATATGATGACCTATTAAAATATATTGAATGTTATACTATCCACTTATAGGGCTACTAAAAATATTAAGGGCGTGCAATGAATAAAAAAATATTATATATTCACCAGGGATCTCATCCGGTTCATGGGGCATTTGCATCTGTTATAACATCTAATTATGTTAATGCAGGTAATACTTATTTTCAAATGTTTTTAAGATTATTTAATTCAATTAAAGATATTAATTATGATATAGCTTTTTTAGAAGGTGGAATGTGTTTGCCCTATGCTTACATTAAAAAGCTTTTTAATCCGCGTATGAAGATAATTCTTTTAAATGCAGACAATTTTTTTTATATTCTACCACGTTCTAATTGGATAAAATTCAATATAATGATATTTTTCTTGTCTTATGTTGATAATATAATTGCTATTTCTGCCATGAATAAAATTGAAGCATCAAAATACTTTGCAGGAGATATTAAAGTAGTAAATTCATTTGGAGTTAATAACTATTTCCATAACAATCCCCATCTTAATTCTAATAAGTTACTATTTATTGGTAGCCATAGATTAGATAAAAGATATGATTTACTCATTAAAGCTGTAGAATTACTAAATAATGAAAAATTTAAATTTGAATTGTATTTAGTTGGTTCCTGTTGTGATAATATTGATGTTGATTTTCCTTGGCTGCATAAGGAGGGTTTTCAAAAAAATATTAAATATTATTTTGAAAAATGTTCGATGTATATACATCCTTCTGATTTTGATCCGTGTCCTGTAACAATATTTGAGGCAATGTCTGCAGGTATTTTAACATTAATCACTAAATGTACAGGACAATCCGATATTTTTAGTAAAAATAATCTGGGATGCTTAATTTTAGAAGATAATGACCCGGAAATAATAGCTGAAAAAATTAACGAAATTTACCAAAAACCATTTTCCTGGAAAAAAAAGATTTCCCTGCAATGTGTTAATACCAGTAAAAAATACTCCCAAAAAAATCAAACTGAAAAATTTTCAGCAATTTTTAAAAAAATATGTCAGGATTATTCAGATTAAATAATATTTTTTCTATTCCCCTATGTTAAATGTATGAGCTTAAAAAAAAGTCATTAGCTTTAAAAAAGGGTAAAAATAGGAGAGATTTATTAAAACTGATTTTTAATATATTACTCCACTGTAACACACTTTGCCAGATTCTTAGGTTTATCTGGATCAATACCCCGGGCCACACTCATATAATAAGAAAGTAGCTGTAAGGGCACCACATAAGGGATGGGGGACATAATTTCATCAATAGAATCATCCACTCCAATCACATCTTCTGCTTCTGACTGGAGATTTTCATCACTTTCTGCCCCCACGGCAATTACATGGGCTCCTCGGGCTCTTACTTCTTCTACATTACTAACGGTCTTATCATGACTTTCTCCTGGTGGAGTAACTGCAACCACAGGTACTTCGTCATCAATTAAAGCCAGGGGGCCGTGTTTTAATTCTCCAGCTGCATAGCCCTCCCCATGGATATAGGTTATTTCTTTTAGTTTCAGGGCACCTTCCAGGGCAGTAGGGTAGGAAAATCCTCTTCCAATAAAGAAAAAGTCCTGGACATCCCGGTATTTTTGAGCTATAGCTTTAATGTAATCTTCATTATCCAGCATGTTCTGTATTATCTGGGGTATTTCGTGTAGTTTATCAACAAGATCACCATGCTTACATAATAATCCTGCCAGCATATATATGCAGGTTAGCTGACTGATATAAGTCTTGGTGGCCGCCACTCCAATTTCTGGGCCTGCCCGGGTGTAAATTATGTAATCTGCTTCCCGGGTAGCGGTACTTCCCAGAACATTTACGATAGCCAATGTTTTTGAGGTATTTTTAGCCGTTCTAAGTGCTTTAAGAGTATCTGCGGTTTCCCCTGATTGGCTGATTAATATAACCAGAGTATCTTTATCCAGAGACCCTGCAGAATATTTAAATTCAGAGGCCAGTATAACATCGGTGGGTATTCCTCCCAGACTTTCAAACAGGTATTTGCCAATTAAAGAAGCATGATAGGATGTCCCGCAGGCTACAAAACAAATCCTTTTAACATTTCCCATTTTATTAACTATTTTTTCTATGTCTGTTAATTCCATAAGGGTGTTTTTAATAGCTTCTGGTTGTTCATGTATTTCTTTAATCATGAAATGATCGTAACCTCCTTTTTCTGCCATATCAGGAGTCCAATCAATTATGTGAACCTCTTTTTTAATTATTTCCCCTAATTTATTCTTAATAGTGATTCCCTTTTTCTCCAGGATTACCATCTCATCGTCTTCCAGGTATATGATGTTTTTGGTATGCTTTAGGATAGCAGGTACGTCTGAAGCAAGGAAATACTCTCCGTCTCCTTTTCCTACAATTAAGGGACTTTCTTTTCTAACCCCAATAATTTTTCCAGGTTCTAAACTTGACATTACTGCAATAGCATATGATCCATGAACATATTTTAAAGCAGCCCTTACAGAATCCTCTAAATTGCTGCCGGATTTCATGTACTTTTCTATGAGATGCGGTAAGATTTCTGTGTCTGTTTCAGATTTGAATACATGTCCCTGGGAAATTAAATCTGATTTAAGTTCCTTGAAATTTTCTATAATACCGTTGTGAACTACAGAAACCGTACCATTACAGTCGGTATGGGGGTGAGAATTGGCTTTAGTGGGTATTCCATGAGTGGCCCACCTTACATGGGCAATACCCATATTTCCTGGCAAATCAGAAAGCCTTACTTTTTTATCAACTTCACTAATTTTTCCGCTGTCCTTTTTGATGTGAATCTCTGAAGTGAGCGTAGCAATGCCCACAGAATCATAACCCCTATATTCAAGTTTTTTAACACATTCTAATAATATAGGAGCTGCCTTTTCTTTTTTTAAGATACATCCAACTATTCCACACATCATTTCACCTTTAAGACCTGTTGGTCATAATTTCTGTTATTATTTGATTTTATTATAAATTTTAAATCTGCAGTGATATCAATGGATATCATTATATTTAATCAAAACCACAATATATCACTATAATTTAATTTACATCTATATAAGCCTTTGAGCACAATTAATTTAAGAAGATATGACATTAATTAGTTTTTACATTAGGATTCAGTTGCGGTGATGTTATGAAATACAATGTAGAAGTAAAGATTAGCCTAAAAAAAGGGATGTTAAATCCTGAAGCATCAACCATCCAAAGAGCACTTGCCCTTTTGGGTTATAATGTCCATAAAACAGATACTATTGATATTGTAAAGTTTTCTATGGATGAGGATAGTGAAGAACTGGTAAAAAATGAAGTAGAAGACATGTGCCAGAGACTCCTGTGCAATCCGGTGATTCATGATTATAAGATAGATATTAATCCTCAAGAGGATTAAATGGATATAAAGATATAAACGAGGATTCAATAATGAAAGTTGGAGTAATAAGGTTTCCTGGTTCTAACTGTGATCGGGATGTTTATCATGCCCTGAAACTGGCTGGAGGAGAGCCCGAATATGTCTGGTGGAAGGAAAATGATCTTTTGCATTTGGATGCAGTGGTTATTCCTGGTGGATTTTCTTATGGTGACTATTTAAGGGCAGGTGCTATTGCAGCCATAACCCCGGTAATCGAAGGCATAAAAAAATTGGTGGCAGAAGAAAAACCAGTTTTAGGAATATGTAATGGTGCTCAAATATTATCAGAGGTGGGACTTGTACCAGGAGTATTCACCGTTAATGAAAACCCTAAATTTAACTGCCAGTGGACCCAGCTTAAGGTTAAAACAAACAGAACTCCTTTTACCCGAAGCTTTAAGAATGATCAGCTAATAAAAATGCCGGTGGCCCATGCTGAAGGTCGTTATTATAATCCTGATCTGGATTTGCTTCAGGAACAGGATCAGATTGTTCTACAATTCCATGGTGAAAACCCTAATGGGTCTCTGGAAGGCATAACTGGGGTTTGTGATGAGAGTGGTTTAGTATGTGCAGTCATGCCCCACCCGGAAAGAGCATCAGAATCCATATTGGGTTCATCTGATGGATTAAACTTTTTTAAGGGAATGATAAATTATTAAATTAAAAAATTTATTCCAGAAGGAATATCCCAATCTAAAACTATTTTTTATATAGGTATAGCTAAAGAAATATAATTACTGGCTTAAAAATCTAAATTAAGATGAGTTTTAGTATGGATTATGATTATCATAATTTTGCACACGGCCCTTGCAAGGATCTTAAGCACTAAAAAATAGTTTAACCATATAACGGAATTTATATTCAAATTTCTGTCTTAAATTGAAATTATCAAAGAGGTTGAATACATGGTAGTATATTTAGTAGGAGCCGGACCAGGAGATCCGGAACTGATCACACTTAAAGCAGTAAAAGCACTGGAAAAAGCAGATGTAGTCATTTATGATCGTTTAGCTAATGAAGAGATTTTAAAACATGCTAAAGGGGCCAAATTGATATATGTGGGCAAAAAAGCAGGTGAGCATTACAAAAGTCAGGATGAAATCAACCACATCCTGGTAGAAGAAGCTAAAAATAACTCTGTTGTGGTCCGGCTTAAAGGAGGGGATCCTTTTGTATTTGGAAGAGGTGGAGAAGAGGTTTTAACTCTTTTAGATGAAGGATTAGAAGTAGAGATGATTCCAGGGGTTACCTCTGCTATTGGAGTACCCACCACCATCGGTCTCCCGGTTACTCACCGGGGAGTAGCCACATCTTTTACTGTAGTCACCGGACATGAAGATCCAACTAAAAAAGAAAAACAGGTTAAATGGGATTATACTGCAGATACTGTAGTAGTTTTAATGGGAATTGGTCAAATTAAAGAGAACACTGAAGAACTGATGAAATACAGGGATCCTAAAACTCCTGTATGTGTTATTGAAAATGGAACCAGCCCTGAAGAGAAAATTATACTGGGTACCCTGGAAAATATTGCTCAAAAAGAGATTAATCCTCCCGCACTTTTAGTTATTGGAAATGTAGTGGATGTTTTCAAACAAATAAATCAAATTAAATGATTAATTTAAAAGAGGTTAATTATGAAGGGGTTAAAAGGGAAAAAAATTGTGATTACCAGACCTGCAGAAAGAGCCATAGATTCAGTTGAAATGGTTAAATCTTACGGTGCAATCCCCATCGTGACACCTACCATTGAACTTAAAGATTCCAAGCCGGAAGAAATGTTAAAACTTTGCAGCATCATTAATGAATTGGATTGGCTAATTTTTACGTCTCCAAAAGCCATAGAATCCTTTTTCAAATACTGTAATCTAAATGATGCTCCTGGCTTAAAGATTGCAGTTATAGGTCCTAAAACTGGTGAAAAATTGCAGGAATTTGGGGTTAAACCACACTTAATACCCGAGGAATATACTGCCGAGGGTTTGCTAGAGGCTTTTGAGAAAATTGAAATTGCAGGGATGAAAATTGGCCTCCCCCGGACTATGGTTGCAAGATATACACTTCCCCACGGTCTCAAAAATAGGGGTGCTGAAGTGATCCTGGCCGACGCCTATAAATCAGAAATCCCTGAGGACAAATCAAAGATCTATGAGCTGATTGATAATATATTAAACCATAAAATTGATATTATAATGTTCACCAGTCCTTTAACTGTAAAAAATCTCCTTAAAACAGCAAAAGATGAAGGCAAAGAAGAAGTGGTGGATATATTGCGAAATAAAGAAATAATTGTTGCTGCAATTGGCCCGATTACTAAAAAAGTTCTGGATTCATATGAAATCGAGCCACTTATGCCTGATGTTTACACCTTCAAGGACATGCTGGAGAAACTAGCCCAGGTGATGGATAATTAATGAGGTTGGTATTATGAAAACTATTATATGGCCAGTTTATATCGATTCAAAAAAATCCAGAAAAGAGGGTAGAAAAATTCCAAAAAAAGAAGCTGTATCTTCACCTTCTTTAAGTGATATTTCCCGGGCAGCACGAAAATTGAATTTAAGTCCAAAAACTGAGAATAATAAGTCTTTTCCAGGGTCATGGTATGATAATTCAGGTCGAGTTATTGTGGAAAGGGGGGAAATATCTAAAAGGGAAATCCTTTTAAAAATAAGTAATATGATAAAAGGTACTCGTTCCTGAACTTAGCTATTTATTTTTTTAAATTAATGATGATTGGGCAAGTAAAGTCTCGACATACTTATTAACCTGAAACTCTTAATAATAATAAAATTAGAATAGTTATTATGATTGCTTATAGTTATTATAAAGAAATCAAATAGTCAGGGGAATATAAAATGACTCCCATTTTACCTGAAAAAATGAATAAATCTTTTTCTAAAGCCCAGGAAATGCTTAAATCAGCAGAAGATATAAAAGTCTACTCCCACAATGATTGTGATGGAATAAGTTCCGGGGCTATTTTATCCTCTCTTCTGGACCGACTGGACAAAGAACATGAAATTGAATTTATAAGTCTGGATAAACTGAAGGATCTGAAAATAAACAATGAACTAACCATATTTTCTGATTTAGGCTCAGGGCAGAGTATTGATAAAATTTCTACATCATCATCCCGAATACTGGTACTGGACCACCATCCCCCCCTAAGGTCTTTGAATTATAATTCTAAACTTTCTGGAAGATTTTTAGAAATAAACCCCCTCTTCTATGGTATTGATGGTTCTTATGAAATTTCAGGAGGGGGAATGTGTTATTTACTTGCTAAAAAATTTGGATTTTATAATTTAAGTTGGATTGGTGTTCTTTCTGCAGTGGGAGACATGCAAAATACTCGCACTGGTAAATTAGAAGGTATTAATAAATCAATTCTCCAGGATGCTACCAACCATGGCCTGGTGGATTCTGCTGCAGATCTCTCTATTTATGGTAGACAAACCCGCCCATTAATTATCGCTTTATCCTATTTCAGCGATGTAACTCTCCCTATAACTAATAACAAAACAGAAGTAATCTTATTATTAAAAAAACTGGGTATTGATCGACGATGTGATAATAGATTACGTACCCTCTCTGATTTAACATCAGATGAGAAAACACGGCTTTTTTCTGAACTGGTTAAATTACTATCCCGGGAAGTTCCTGAAAAATATATCAAATATGTTCCTAAACTGGTAACCGGGGATTATTATGAATTTTTAAATGAGGAAGAAAAAACTCCATTAAGAGACGCTTCTGAATTTTCAACTGCAGTGAATGCATGCAGCAGAAATAAAAATCCAGAGGTGGCTCTTGATATATTAAAAGGCGATAGAGTACTGGCCATGGATGAACTGGAACGTTTAACCAGAAAGCACCGTCAATATCTGGCGGAAAAAATACGGATGATTGAAGATAATGAATTAATTGTACCTCTAAATAACCTGCAGTACTTCCATGGTCATGGAATTAAAAGTGAGGTGGTAGGTACCATTACCGGTATGGTTCTAAGTCATGGGGATTGGAGAAAGCCTATAATTGGGTTTTCTCATGTTGATAATGGAGAAGATCTTTTAAAAGTTTCTTTGAGATGTTCCCGACTTTTAGCTTATGATGGAATACACTTTGGCCATATTATGCGAAAAATTGCCTCTAAAGTGGGGGGTAGTGGCGGTGGACATGCAGTTGCCTGTGGGGCGTATATCCCTTCTAAAAATCAGGACGAATTTTTAAAAGTATTCAACAGCACTCTAAAAGGCATAATTAACTGATTTATTAACCACTGCATTTATTAATCTATTAAAATATAGTCTTAATATAAAATATCCTCTGTTAAACTACAATTTGAAATAAAAGATAAGGTTTTATCATGAAAATATTCAAAAAAAGAGGCGAAATGACTCATTTTCAAATTTTAGCAGAAATTGCAAAACAAGAACCTCATTTAAGACAAAAAGATATTGCCGATGAGTTAGGAATAACTGTACAGGCAGTTTCAGAAAATTTAAAGAGTTTGTTAGATGCTGGATTTGTAGAATCAGGAACAGGGCGTTCACCTTACAAAATTACCAAAAGAGGAATTGATAAATTAAAAAAACAAGCACTGGATTTGCGAAAATATTCTGAAACTGTACTGGATACTATGAATACCTACAAATCTATCTGGCCGGCCATTGCCAGTGAAAATTTGAATTCAGGAGATAGAGTAGGTCTCTTTATGGATGATGGTACCCTCTATGCTACTAAAGCCTCAACATCAGCCCAGGGTGAAGTATTAAATGATGCTCAAAAAGGAGAAGATGTGGCCTTAATGGGACTGGAAGGAATTATTGAACTTAAAACCGGTAAGGTGGTAATTCTTAATTTACCTACCATTCAGGAAGGGGGGTCCCGGGCCACAGACCTTGAAAAAATAAAAAAAATATACCACATGGGATTTGATAGGGTGGGTATCATGGGCACGGTTTCCCGGGCAGTGGCGGATAAACTGGATATAAAGGTTGATTTTGAATTTGCAACCCCTTATTCCACACTTGCTGCAACTAAAAGAGGACTTAATGTGCTGGTATTTGCGGTAGGTAAGATGAACCGTAGTATTACTAATAAACTGGAAGAAGAAGGAATCCACTACAGTTTAGAGGATGTAAAAAAAGATATTAATTGATTTAAAGATTGTAGACATCTTCAGAAGGCACCAGAGTTACTTCTTCCTGTTCTAAAACCTTAATAAGTAAATCCAGATCATCTGTTCTTAAAAGTAATATGGCCTTATCTTTCTTTTCATGTACAAATGCATATAAATATTCTAAATTAATATCAGAATCATTAAGGATTTTTAAAATTGAGGAAAGGCCTCCTGGATGATCTGCAAGTTCCACAGCTATTACTTCTTTGATTTTCACCACAAAATTATTTTCCGTAAGAATTTTTTCTGCCTTTCGGGGTTCTGGAACAATAAGCCTTAAAATCCCAAATTCTGAAGTATCTGCAATGGATAAGGCCCTGATATTAATTCCATTCTCAGCCAAAGTATTAAGAGCTTTCCATAATCTTCCTTTTTTATTTTCCAGAAAAACGGATATTTGTTTTATTTTCATGTTATCTTCCTGATTAATTTTTTATTTAATGACCAATAATTCCTCTATTAATACACATCAGTGCAGGTTTCGCTGGTCAATAACTCTTACAGCTTTACCTTCACTTCGGGGAAGGCTTTTTGGCTCCACCAGATTAACATTAACCCTTAAACCTATTTCATTTTCAATGTAACTTTCTATTTTCTTTTTTATGCTGACCATTTCTTTAACTTCATCAGAGAAAAGTTCCTGGGATGTTTCTACCTTTACTTCAATTTCATCCAGAAGATGCGGACGGGTTACAATAATCTGATAATGGGGCTGCAGACCATCAATTTTCAACAAAGCCTTTTCTATTTGAGAGGGGAATACTGCCACACCACGAACTTTTATCATATCGTCTGACCTGCCCGTTATTCTATCCATTTTTACCAAATTTCTTCCACAGTCACATGATTCATATCTAAGGGCAGTAATGTCCTTTGTTCTAAATCTAATAATAGGCATTCCCACCCGGCTTAAGGTGGTCAATACCAGCTCTCCTGTTTTATCCGCACCTAATGATTCTGTGGTTTGGGGGTTGATGATCTCTGGATAAAAATGATCTTCACAAATATGTAGTCCTGATTGTTGATTACATTCTATGGCCACACCGGGACCCATAATTTCAGTTAAACCATATATGTTAAATGCCTGGACTCCAAATCGTTTTTCTATCTCTTTTCTCATTTGAGAAGTCCACATCTCTGCTCCAAATCCAATGGCCTTTAAATCTGTATCTTCACTAATTAATCCTTCTTCCTGGGCCACTTCGGATAGGTATAATCCATAAGATGGGGTAAAAATCATTACTGTAGTCCCAAAATCTTTCATAATTTCAATTTGCCTTCTGGTTTGACCAGTGGAAATAGGGATAACGGTGGCCCCTATTTTCTGAGCACCATAGTGAACTCCAAAACCTCCGGTAAATAGTCCATATCCATGTGTATTCTGGATGATGTCATCTTCGGTGACTCCCATCATGGTTAATCCCCGGGCCATCACTTCACTCCATAATTCAATATCCTCCCGGGTATATCCGGATACCACCGGTTTTCCAGTAGTACCAGAAGAAGTATGGACTTCAATGATATCTTTACGAGGGACAGCAAACATTCCAAAGGGATATACATCTCTTAAATCATCTTTAGTGGTGAAAGGGAGTTTATTAATATCTTCCAGGGTCTGGATATCTTCCGGGGATAAACTCATAGCACTGAATTTCTGATTATAATACGGTACATTATTAAAAGCTTTTTTTACCACATCTTGTAATCTTCTTAATTGTAATTCTTCCATTTCATCCCGGGACATACATTCGGCTCTTTCATTCCAGATCATTTTATCAAATCCCTTAATCAGTGCAATTTTGATAGATATTCATCATGACAATAATCTTTATAATTAAATTTAAATTATAGAAGTTTTTAGGGGCCCTATAACTTAAATCTTACTAATATGTCAATTTGACTGTCAGGGTTTTACTGATTACAGATATTCAAAAGAAAAATAATCAGGTTAAAATGATGAATCAGGACTTTTTAAGGCAAGTATAATTTAAAATAAGGATTTTTAAACTCTTTAAAAAAAAATTAAAAAAAAATTAAAGTGGGGATTCTAGCCAGGTTTCAGTTCTTTTGTTAACTTCTTCCCAGTTTACTATGTTCCAGAAAGCTTCCACAAAATCAGGCCTTACATTTTTATAATCCAGGTAGTAGGCATGTTCCCATACATCCAGCACCATCATAATCCGGAAGTTAGGAATCACATTCACGTTATGTTTTTCTATCTGCATTATAAATAAGCGATTAGTTCTCCTGCATAAAGTAAGAACTGCCCATCCAGAACCTTCTACACTAAGAGCAGCCTGTGTGAACTCTTTTTTAAATCTCTCAAAGCTACCAAAATCTTTTTTAATGTATTCTGCTATAGTACCTTCTGGTTCACCACCGCACTTACTGGCGGGACCCATATTTGTCCAGAAAAGGTTATGAAGAACAAAACCACCTACCTGAAATGATAATTCCTTGGCAGTTGCTTTAATATCAAAATCTTCATTATTTTCTCGAGCATCATCAAATTTTTGCTTTAAAATAGCATTAGCACCATCAACATAGGCCTGGTGATGCTTGGTATGGTGTATGGTTAACTGCTCTTTAGATATAAAAGGCTCCAGATCCTGATAACCATAGGGTAACTCTGGTAACTGATAAAGTTTTTTTTCCATTTTTTCACCTTTTTTATATTAAAAATATTTCATCTTAACTACCATTTGTAGTAATTTCTATGACATAACCACCAGTCATAACATTTGTATTCTTCTTTGCGCTTTTTAGCGGTTTCTACATCACTTGCAGGAGGTATAATCAGTCCTTTTCCTATTAATTCATTGTTAGGCCAGTTGGCAGGTATGGCTACTCCTTTTTCTTCTATATTGGCAAAACCCTCTATCATACGGAGTATTTCATCCATATTTCTACCCAGTTCTTGAGGATAATATAGAATGGCACGTACTATGGCCTCCGGATCCACAATAAATACTGCCCGAACGGTATTGGTGGGGCGGGCAGGGTGGATTAAACCTAATGTATCCGCCACTTTTCCTGTATCTGCAATTAATGGAAAAGTTATCTCCACATTAAGGTTTTCTTCTATCCATTCAATCCATTTTAGATGTGAAAATATCTGATCAATACTAAGACCAATTAATTCACAATTTAATTTTTTAAATTCTTCATACCTGTTCTGGAAGGCCACAAATTCAGTAGTACACACCGGTGTAAAATCTGCAGGATGGCTAAAAAGAACAAACCATTTTTTTTTAAATGCCTTGGGAAGCTTCATCATCCCCTGTGTGGTTTGAACTTCCATTTTAGGAAATTTATCCCCAATTAAAGGTATTCCCCTTCCTTTTTTCTTAATTTTTTTTAGCTCATATATTTTTTCTCCCATTAAATCACCCCTCTTTGCATATCTATGGTAATATTATGCACCTTATTTTTTATTTATTTTTAGCTTTTTTATAAATCCATAAATTCTAAAAATAAATTTCATAAAACCTTAATTTTTTAATATCCACCATAAATTTTATTATTTAGCTACCCCCGGGATTTAATTAATTATTGGAGTTTTTTTTTTGAAAATCAGATTATTCTAAAAAAATAAATGAGTTTAATTATTCTGAAAATTGTGATGAATTGGTCGGAGTACTGTCTTTTATGGTGAATGATATTCCGATCATTCCGCTGGTGGATTGAATACCCTTTGAGCCATTTCACTATCCAACATCAGTAGACTGGCAGGAGATTCAATGGCCAGCCTTACTTTTTGCAATATTCCTCCGGCTGATTCTTCTTCTTCTACCTGTTCTGCCACAAAGTACTGCAGGAAGTTATTGGTAGCATGGTCTTTTTCTTCCAGAGCCAGGTTTACCAGCTGATTAATAAGTCCGGTTACCTTTTTTTCGTGGCTTAAAACATTTTCAAACACATCCAGGGCAGATTCCCATTCACGGGGAGGTTTTTCGATTTCATCCAGAAGCACTCTTTTTCCTCTTCTAATCAGGTAGTCATGGAACTTCATCCCATGGCTTAGTTCTTCCTGGGCCTGAATTCTCATCCAGTTGGCAAAACCGGGAAGGTCAGAATCCTCAAAATAGGCCCCCATAGCCAGATAAAGGTAGGCAGAGTATAACTCCGCATTCATCTGTCCATTCAATGCATCCTGCATTTTTTCACTAACCATCTACATTCCTCCTTAATATGAAAATAATTATGAAGATTCATGTTTTTTCAGTATCTCATCTGCCAGGGCATCAATTTTTTCTAAATCATCCTGAGTGGGAAGGCCTTTTATGGAAATAGATTCCAGATATTCTACTTTCATGTTACTTAACTGACCTTTTAATAATTCTTCCATGCGACTGCCCCATCCAAAAGAACCCATAATTGCCACGTATTTTAATTTAGGCCTTAACAGATTAATCAAATAGGCATTGGAAACGGTAAGTGGATGAGGACCGGTTAATACTGTGGGGCTGGCAATAACTAAAGTGGATGCATCCACCAGAGACATTAAAAATTCACCAGGATCCATGTGACCTAAATTGAATGGCTTTACAATCAATCCCCTTTTAATTAAAGAATCCACCAGATGATCTACCATAACCCGGGTACTACCATGCATAGAAACATAAGGGATTACTACCAGGTTTAAAGTTTCATCGGATATCCAATCTTTATATAAATTTATTATTTCATTTGCCGGGGAATAAATAGGCCCATGGGAAGGGGCAATTGTTTTTATATCTCTTTTACTTATTTTCGCCAGATTGTTTTTTATGGTGGGTCTAAAGGGCATCATCAGTTCTGCATAATACCTCTTGGCTGCAGAATATACTTCTTCGTTTTCATGGGAATATAACTGACTGGTGGCCATATGTGATCCGAAAAAATCACAGGAAAAAAGCATTCTATTTTCCTCTAAATAGGTTACCATGGTATCTGGCCAGTGCACCCAGGGGGTGAAGATAAATTCCAGGGTTTTATCACCTAAAGAAATTTTATCACCATCACCAATAGTCTTAAACTTATCTTCCGGGATAAATAAAAAATTTTTTAAAAGTTCTTTGCATTTAGGGTTGGTAATTACTACTGCCTCTGGATATTCCTCCAGGATAAGAGGTATAGAACCAGAATGGTCCTGTTCAGCATGGTTGGATACAATGTAGTCAATTTTTAATTCTAATTCCTGGAGGGTTTTTATTAGTTCATGAGTCTTCTCTGGATCAACCGTATCAATTAATGCAGTTTTATCTCTTCCCTGAATAAGGTACGAGTTATAACTGGTTCCCTGTGGTAATGGAATTAATTCATCGAATATTTGCCGATCCCAATCCTGGGATCCCACATAATAAACACCGTCTTCCATCATCCGGGCAGACATCTTAATCCACTTTAACGAACTGATCTTTTCCTACTCCACAGATAGGACAAATCCAGTCGTCTGGTATATCTTCAAAAGCAGTTCCTGGTTCTATACCAGAATCAGGATCACCAATTTCAGGATCATATATATAACCACACATCTCGCATTGATATTTATCCATTTTTTACTCCTCCTACTCCCTAAATTTTTAAATATATGTTATTTTATTTCTATAAACATTCTTTTAGGTGCTCCACATGAGGGGCATTTCCAATTTTTAGGTATATCTTCAAAAGCTGTCCCTGGTGCTATATCAGACCGGGGTTCTCCTTTTTCAGGGTCGTATATGTATCCGCATACTTTACATTTGTATCTTGCCATGATTACACCTTTTTTTATCAATCTGGACATACCTGCCTTTTATTGAATTTATCTACTTTTAGCTGATTTAAAAGGAAAATTAATTTTTTAGCGGCATAAATCTTATTTTACCTGCTCCACATTTAGGGCAAGACCATTCATCAGGAAGTGAATCAAATTCTACTCCAGAAGGAGTTTCCTTACGTGGTTCTCCCATTTCGGGATCGTATATGTATCCGCATACTTTACATTTGTATCTCATTTATCTCACCGGATTTAATTATAATTTTCCTCAAGTTAATATTAGTTTTTTTTCAAATAAAAATATTGTTATTTTAATTTCTACGAACAAACAAATATTTGAAAAACAGGATTAATTTGAATAAGATTTTAATTTTAAATGGATTTTTGTAAAAAACAGCAATCTAAAAGAAAAGTAACAGATATATTTAAAAAAGAAAAAAGGATTCATTAAAAAAATTATTCTTCTTCCACCACTTCGAAAAACTTAACTTTTTTAGGAATAACTCCTGGTCTCTCATCAGTCATATAATTAAAATAACTAATTAAATGGATGTTGTATTCTAAATATCCTCTAATTAAGTCATTTAGACCTTCATTACGCTTTCCAAGTACTAATATTATTAAGAACTGGATGGTTAAACATATTCCTGCTATGATACTATACAATCCCAGTACTATAACCACTGGTATTGCATAAAAGAACCTCACAAATAGTTCTAATCTACTTGCATTTTTTTCATATTCAAATAATTCATTTAATTCAAAATCTTCGCTCATATATAAACCTCCGGATTATATATTAACTGTTTTTATCTATTATAAATCTTATTAAGATTGCACTGATAACAGTAATAATTAAAATGAATTGAAATAACTTTTGAACAGTTTAAACCAGGCAAAAATTAAAAATAAATAAATTAAGTTTATTTAATCAGTAAAACCGGTATATCAGCAGTTTTCAATGTATTTTCTGCTACACTACCCATTAATATTTTTTCCAGGCCAGTTCTACCATGCGAAGCAATTACAATTAGATCCGCTTCGGTCTTATTACTTATCTTTTTCATATCATGCCTTGGATTCCCCAACAATAGTACTTCAGATACCTCTACTCCAGCAGATTCTCCTTTTTTTTGAATCTGATGTAGTATTTCCATACCCTCTTCTTCCAGGACTTCAAAGGGCTGGATAAGTTTCTCATCAATCACATGCACGGCTACAATTTCGGCATCTAATATTTTTGCAAGTTGAATAGCCTTATCTGCTGCTTTGGTGGCATGTTCTGAGCCATCAGAAGGTACCAGTATCCTTTTAAACATTATTCCACTTTCCTTAAGTGGTCCCCTACCACAAAAGAGGTTCCTCCTAAATGAAGAAGAGGTTTCACTTTTTCCACATCCAACAAATCATCTTTCATACAGTTTTCCTCCACAGAAGCATGCACCACCTTACCCAGAATCAATAAATGATCTCCTACTTCCTGGATTTCAATCACCTTACACTCTAAATGGGCCAGGGATTCTTTTATTCTGGGCGGTGAAACTATTTTAGATTCCAGGGAGGTTAATCCTGCTTTTTCCAATTCATTTTCCCCATAGGGAACCTTTTCACCAGTTATCCACATTTGATTAATTATTTCTGCTGGGGTTAAATTAATAACAAACTCGCTATTTAACTGGATATTCTTACTGGTATCATGGGAAGGTGCAGAGGCAAATGCCACAATAGGGGGGTCCATGGAAACCGGCATTACAAAGGAGAAAGGTGCGCCATTGACCTTAGCTTCATCATTAATAGTGCTTATAATTACAGTTGGCCGGGGAGCCAGTATACGGTTTGCTTTTTCAATCGGGAAATCTTTAAAATCCATATAATCATTTCCATTAAATTTTAATCATATATAATATCCTTAGAATAGTATTAATTCTTTTTCTTAATTAATTCATTCATCACCCATTAAATACTGGGCATGGCTCCGTTTTATGAATTCTTCACATAAATCTTCAGGATTTCCATCCAGGACCAGCTTACCTTTTTCCATCATAAGGGATCTGGTACTCACTTCTTTAATAAAATCAATATGGTGAGATACCATTAAGAAAGTGGTCTGGAACTTGTTATTAATTCGTTTTAATGAATTGGAAACAGATCTTAAAGTTATGGGATCCAAATCACCGAATGGTTCATCTAATATTAATAATTCCGGTTCAGAAGCCAGTGCCAGTGCCATGGTTGCCCTTACCTTCTGACCACCTGATAATTCATAAGACTTACGATCCAGTATTTCCAGGGGCAGTCGCAATGCATCAAATATGGGTGCAGCATATTTTTTGACTTCGGTATCCGGGAAGCTGGGGAAGAGAATATCTAAAATTTCAGCATTAAGTCCTATTTTCTCTAAGCGTAATTTGGCTTCATTTTCCGGGAGGTCAGTTAATTGGTACAGCACATCCAGCACCATATCACTGATCTCCAATTCTTTAGCCTTTTTCTTAGCCTCATAAATTACATTTTCCCCTTTTACACCAAGTCGGGATGCTATCTGATCTTTAATAGTTGCATGATGAACTAAAGCAAATTCCTGATGCATGAAACTCATCTTTCTCCTGATTTCCATTCTTTCTATTCCTGCCTGGTGCATGTCTATCCATTTACTATTGAATTTAAAACAAACTCTTCCTCCTTCGGGGAAATCCAGTCCCCCAATAATTCTTAAGATTACTGTTTTACCTGCACCACTGTGACCAATTAAGGATACCATTTCCCCTTTGTTTATCTCCATATTCACATCTTTAATATCCAGAACAGAACCCCCATTCATCAGGAAAAACCTTTTTTTTAGATCAATTGTTTTCAAAAGGGGACTTTTATCAACTAAGGGAGGATATGATTCTACAGGTTCTATATCTTTTAAAAATTCTTTTATAACATCTCTTGGACTTCCTTCATCCACTATCTGGCCTTTTTCCATTAATATAAGCCTGTCTGCTAGATATTCATGAATTTCTGGCAGGTGTGATACCAGAACTATGGTAACTCCCAGTTCCTTATTTATGTTCTTAATAGCATCCAGTATTTCCTGCTTTGTTTGAGGACAAGACATGGTTGCTGGTTCATCCAGTAGCAATACTTCTGGTTTTTTTGCTAACTGACGAGCCATAATCAGTCGCTGCTTTTCACCACCACTGAGTACCGGGGCAAAGTGATTGGCCTTATTTTCCAGCCCTACCAACTTTAATAGCTCCAGGGCTTCATCTCCAAATTCGTCATAAGCATATTCAAAATCAGCCATAGCTTCATCCCCATATTTAACCCCATAAAGTTTCCGAATGATATTGTCAAAAGCAGTTTCAGACCATAAACCAAAGGATCTCTGTAAATGGATAGCGGTGGCTTTCTTTAACTTGGTGAAATAGTATGGATTGGAGTCCGATGAGATTTTTGTGCCATTTAATACAATATTTCCAGTATCAAATGATTCCACCCCTCTTAGAATTCTAAGCAAGGTAGTTTTACCGGATCCACTTTTTCCTATAATCCCCACTATTTCTCCATCATTTATTTCAAGATTAATGTCATCTAAAGCCTTAATTTCTTCCCCATTTTCTATCTTAAAAGTTTTTGAAAGATTTTCTACCTTAATCATCATAACACCCTATAAAATAATTATTTAAAATTACAATTCATTCTGATAAATCGATATAGAAGAATATTTTAATTAAAATTGGTTTTCTAATATTATAAATATATAGAACTTAAAACTATCTAAATGAAATAATCCGGAATTGATTTAATAACCTTAAAAAAAATTGTTATTATAATTACAGTGCCCTAATATTTAATATTTCATTCATTGAACTTAAAATAATTCTTAATATTAAATAAAAGATGCATAAATTATCTTTCATAAATGATACTAAACTAAAAAACTTTAATTAATATCTTATATAAAACAATAACTGATATTTAATAAAAACTTAAGTGATAAATGATTATAATTTATTAATTAACATGGCTTGAGGATAATGGTGATTAAATGAGAGGATTACTGGTAGGTAGGATGCAGCCAGTTCATCAGGGACACTTACAGGTTATCAAAAGTATACTTAAAGAGGTGGATGAAGTAATAATTGGTGTAGGAAGTGCTCAGCTAAGCCATACTTTAAAAGATCCTTTTACAGCGGGTGAGAGAGTAATGATGCTCACTAAATCCTTAAGTGAAAACGGAATCCCTGCTTCCCGGTATTATATCATACCGGTGCAGGATATTGAATGCAATTCGGTATGGGTTTCCCATATAAAAATGCTCACACCTCCTTTTGAAAGGGTCTACACCGGCAATCCCCTGGTTCAAAGACTCTTTATTGAAGAAGATTATCAGGTCACGTCTCCTCCCCTATATTACCGGGATAAACTCTCAGGAACAGAAGTTAGAAAAAGAATGTTAAGTAATGATAACTGGGAAGAACTGGTGCCTTCATCGGTAGCAAAAGTTATTAAGGAAATAGATGGTTTGGAAAGACTAAGCCATCTTTCTCAAAAAGAAGTTAGTGAATTAGAATAGTATTTAAAAGTATAGGTGATTTTATGTTAGTTAAGCTCCTGGAAAAGGATGAAGAGTTAATTACCATCCCTGATTTACTCCATCAGATTAAAAAAAGCATAAAAATTGATGAATGCGGTGCTATTTTTACCTTTGAGGGAATAGTAAGGGGAGAAGAAAAGGGTAAAAAAGTTGATAAATTAATTTTAAGCACTCCGGATAAATTAAAAACTCAAAAAGAACTGGAAAATATTGCCAGAGAAGTGAAGGAAAAATTTTCAGTTGCAGAAATTGGGGTTGTTCATTACCTGGGAGAATTTTACACCGGTGATTCCCTCTTCCTGGTGGCTGTTCTGGGAAATCACCGTCAAGAAACATTAGATGCTTTAACTGAAATAATTGAAAGAACCAAGTTTGATCTGGATTTTCAAAAAGAGGAACATACCACTAAAGGCACTAATATCATCATGTCGGGAGGATAAGTTCTAATTAGAAGGGAAGTTTCAAAGTTTATATCTTAATCAATTAACTAGTTAATTAATGATGAGGGGGATTTAAATGAAATTTATCAGGGATAGTGTACATGGGAATCTCCATATAAATGATCTCGAAATTAAATTGGTTGACACACCCCAAATTCAACGATTAAGAAGAATAAAACAATTGGGATTCACTTTCTTAATATATCCTGGAGCAAATCACACCCGCTTTGAGCATTCTATAGGTACCATGTATTTAGCCTCTCAAATGGCGGATCACCTGAATCTGGATGAGGATAAAAAAAGTATATTGCGTATATGCGCTTTGCTGCATGATGCCGGACATGGGCCATTTTCACATGTATCTGAGGCTGTTTTAGACGATTCCCATGAGGTACTTACCTCCCGGGTTATTAAAAATTCCATACTGGGAGATATAATATCTGAAAACTATGATATTAATGATATAATAGATATAATTAATGGAAAAGGAGTTTTAGGGCAGATTATATCTGGGGAACTTGATGTGGATCGTATGGACTATTTAATACGCGACTCCCACTACACCGGGGTGGCCTATGGTATCATCGATATTGAGAGATTGATATATAACATGAAACTGGAGAACAATCTGGTTCTCGATAAAAAAGGAGTTCAGGCTGCTGAATCTACACTTGTCGCACGTTATTTTATGTATCCCAGTGTTTATCAACACCATACCACACGTATAGTCAATTCTATGTTTAGAAGATCTCTTAGAAAATTAATTGACCAGAATATAATTGATTCTAAAAAAATTTACCAGTATGATGATGCGGATATGATCATGGCCTGCCGGAACCAGGATGGATTTATAAAAGACATGATCAAGCGTATGGATAATCGTGACCTGTTTAAAAAAGTGGATTCTCTTAAATTATCAGAACTAGAAGATCCTCAAAAAATATTTAAAATTAAAAGAGAGCAGATTAAAAAAGCAGAAAATGAGATCTGTGAAGAAAAAAACATTAATCCTGATTATTTAATTATTGATATGCCAGAATACCCATCATTCGATGAAATGAGGACTCTTGTTTCTGTCGGGGATGGTATTGTAAATTTAAGTCAGATTTCAAGTATTGTAGGGGCTTTAAGGGATGCCAGGTTTAATCATGCTGATTTATGTATTTATGTCCCGGAGGAACATACCTCTAAATTAGCTGATTTTGATTTTTATGATTATCTGGATTTACCTGAAAAAATAAACAAACATGATAAACAGATGCGTTTAGTTAGCACTTTTTGATACATAAAATTTGATTATCTTCAAATGAGATTTAGGTGGTTTATAAAATGATAATTGTAGCTATAACCGGTGCCAGTGGGATAATATATGGTTTGAAGGTATTAGAAGCACTAAAAGAAAGGAAAATAGAAACGGCCTTAGTAATAACAGACCCTGCCCGGATTATTTTAGAATATGAACTGGATTTGAAAATTGAAGATTTAAAGAATAAAGCCACCTGTTACTATGAAGCCAGTGACTTAACTTCTTCTATAAACAGTGGTTCCTTTAAATTTGAATCAATGGTCATTGTTCCCTGCACTATGAAAACCCTTTCGGCTATAGCCACCGGTTATGCCAGTAATTCCATTACCCGGGCTGCAGATGTAGCTTTAAAAGAACGGAGAAAATTAGTATTAGTTCCCCGGGAAACACCTTTACGCTCAATTCATCTGGAAAACATGCTTGAAATCAGTCGGGAAGGGGGAATAATTCTACCAGCCATGCCCGGATTTTATCACCGCCCTGAAAACCTGGATGACATGGCCAATTTTATTGCTGGTAAAATTTTAGATGTACTGGAAATAGAACATGACCTTTTCTTGAGATGGAGTGGGGATGAAATATGATTAGGGACCGGGATTTTATAAAAAACTCCACTGTACCTGGCCCTACTAAGGAAGAAATCCGTTGTTTGGTTTTATGCAAATCAGAACTTACTTCTCAGGATATTGTGGTGGATATCGGCTGTGGGACCGGTGGATTAACCCTGGAATTTGCTAAAAGAACATCAAAAGTATATTCCCTGGATAGAAATCCTGAGGCCATTAATTTAACCTCAAAAAACCTGGAAAAACATGGCCTGAAAAACAGGGTGCAGCTTATTTGCGGTGATGCAAAAGATGAAATGGATAAATTACCTGATTTTAATGTGTTAATGATTGGAGGCAGTGGTGGGGACCTGCCTTTTTTAATTGAAAAAGGATTTAGCAAACTTAAAAAAAGTGGAAGGATAATCATCACGGCCATCTTACTTGAAACTGCATTAGAAGCTATTGAAACACTAAAAAAGTTTGATATGGACGTGGAAGTGATAAATGCCGCTATATCTCGTGGAAAAATAATTGAAAGAGGCACCATGATGCTTTCTGAAAATCCAATAACCATAATTGTGGGATTAAAAAGAAATTAAATTTTTAAAGGTTTTCTTAAATATTTATTCTATTTTTATATTTTTATTAATTAATACGCCATAAAATCCTTAAAAATTACTTTTTATAAGGTTTTTTATAAAAATAATTTTATATATCTATTAAACCAAAAAAATATTTTAAAGTACATATCTCAAATTCAACCTTAAAAAAAAATTTCAGGGAGAAATTCCATGGCTGATAAGATAAACTGGTATCAACTTTCAGCAGAAGAGACATTTAAAAAGTTAAATACAAGTATAGATGGCCTTACCAAAAAAGAATCTTTAAAAAGGCTGGAAAAATATGGTTACAATGAAATAAAATTTAAAAAGCCTTCTCCTTTTAACAGATTACTTAAACAATTAAATAATCCTTTAATTTATCTTTTAATTTTGGTTTCCATTATAACTGCTTTTTTAGGCGAATGGGTGGATACGGTGGTAATATTAGGTGTGGTTATAGTTAACACTGCCATTGGATTCATACAGGAAGGTAAAGCAGAATCGTCTATAGAAGCCCTGGAACAAATGATGGTTCCCGAGTGCACGGTCATTAGAAATGGTAATAAAAAAAAGATCTTAGCAAGAGAACTTGCTATAGGGGACGTGGTGTTACTAGAAAGCGGAAGTCAGGTACCAGCTGACCTTAGACTTTTCCGGTCTAAAAATTTACATGCAGATGAAGCAGCCCTCACTGGAGAATCAGTACCGGTATCCAAGGGAACAGAAGCCATTGAAACACCTGATTTACCACCTGCTGATCAAAGATCGATGGCATTTGGTGGTACTTTCATCACTCAAGGGTCGGGGGGAGGTATAGTGGTGGCTACTGGTGAGTATGCAGAGATGGGTAAGATTGCTGAGATTATGAAAGAAACTCAGGAGATCATGACACCTCTAACCCGGAAAATGGAGGAATTCACCAAAGTCATTGTAATAGCCATTCTTCTGGTGGCCCTGGTTAATTTTGCATTGTCGGCCTGGTTTGGTTTTGGACTCATATATTCCTTTATGGCTTCTGCTTCTTTAGCAGTTGCAGCTATACCTGAGGGTCTTCCAGCGGTTTTAACCGTGACTCTTGCTTTAGGCGTTAAGGCCATGGCCAACAGAAATGCATTAATCCGTAAACTTCCTTCGGTAGAATCCCTGGGAAGAACCACCGTTATTTGTTCGGATAAAACAGGCACCCTCACTAAAAACCAGATGACCGTGGTCCGGATATTTTCTGGTGGAAAAACCTTTAAAGTTACTGGATCAGGTTATAATCCCCAGGGTGATATTACTTTTGACAACAATCCGGTGAAATTATCCTCTGAAAATAAAGAACTTAAATATACACTAAAAGCTGGTTTACTATGTAATAATGCTAGTTTGGTTGAAAAAGATGGTTTTAAAGTAATAGGAGATCCTACAGAAGGGTCTTTAATTGTATCTGCAGCTAAAGCAGATCTCACTGATAAAACTCTGCGCCTGGATGAGGTTCCCTTTGAATCAAAACAAAGATACATGGCCACCCTCCATCAGGGGCTGGATGAAAATATTATCTATGTTAAGGGTTCTCCTGAGAAAATAATCAAACGTTCCCGGAATCAATTGATTAAAGGGGAAATAACAGATATTAAAGAAGATGAAATATATGCTGCTTCTAATTTAATGGCTAAAGATGCTTTAAGAGTTTTGGGATTTGCTTATAGGGTAGTAGATGAGCATAAAACTGAGATTAATCCTGATGATATTAAAGATCTTACATTTTTAGGATTACAGGGAATGATTGATCCTCCCCGTGAAGAAGTTATAGATGCTATTAAAAAATCTAAATCTGCGGGTATCAGGACGGTAATGATTACGGGAGACCATGCAAAAACAGCTAAAGCTATTGCTAAACAGCTGGGTATGGGATCTAAAAAAGAAAAAGTATTAACTGGTAAAGAAATTTCCAGGATGAGTCCCGAAGAATTATACGAAATAGTGGATAAGGTTTCCATATATGCCCGGGTTGCACCAGAACACAAGTATGATATAACCACCCAGCTTCAAAAAAAGGGAGAAATAGTGGCGGTAACTGGAGACGGGGTTAATGATGCTCCTGCTTTAAAAGCAGCAGATATTGGTATTGCCATGGGTATTACCGGTACTGATGTTAGTAAAGAAGCTTCGGACATGGTTTTAGCAGATGATAACTTTTCCAGTATTGTTAAAGCTATAGAAGAAGGCAGATTTATTTTTGAAAACATTCAAAAAGTAATCTTGTATGCTCTGGCTGCTAATGGAGGCCAATCTCTTATTATATTAGGAGCATTGATACTGGCTCCTTTTATATCACTTTTCGTGGTAAGCCTTCCTTTAGAGCCGGTTCAAATTCTATGGATTAATTTATTTGATTCCATATTTTTGGCACTTCCTCTTATTAAAGAACCTAAAGAAGCAAATCTCCTGGAAAAACCACCAAAAGACCCTGATGAAAAAATTGTTAACTGGCAATTTGTAAGGAAGGTGGGCCTGGTTTCTCTGGCCATGGCTGGAGCAGGTTTAAGCATATTTTATATTTACGGTAGTGCTGCATTCACCGACCCTCTAAATGAATTTCTTTTAACCCAAGCCCAAACTGCTGCTTTTGCCACGGTTATCATGGTGCATGTATTCTATCTGATAACGGCCCGTTCCATAAGGGAATCTGTATTCACGTTCAGCCCCTTTTCCAACAAATGGTCTCTATTAGGTATCGGAATTACCATATCTTCACTTTTAATGATAATTTACCTCCCTGCTCTTCAGATTCTATTTAGAACAGCCCCTATCCCTGCAGAATGGTGGATACTTATCTTACTGTTCTCTCTTCCAGGGTTGATATTGATTGAAATTGAAAAATTTATAGCCCGTAGAAGAGGGTGGTTTTAATTTCCAATAAATTATGACCCTTAGGGAGTAAATACCCTTAAGGCAAGTATTTATATATGGGGAGTAATAAATGTAAAAAAAACTGAAGGTTGATATCAATGGATCGATTGAGCCTGAATCAATATAGAGAAATGGTAGATGGTATAATAGAATTTAAAAAAACAAATGGTGAAATGCCTCAATTTGCCATTGTTGATGGATGTAAAATCGAAAAACAAAATTATATAGACATGATAGAACGTGTAAATAAATTCATACTAGAAATGGGTAGGAATCCACGTTCAGTAGATATTGAATCATAGACCTGGACTCTGTACATTTATAAGGGACTTAAATAAGCTTTTTATTATAAGCCAGTATAATCCCCAAATAGCTTTCTGGTATTTATTTTGAGGTTTTATTTTATTATACAGATTATTTTTTAACTATTTTAATTTATCATACCTCCTATTTTCGCATAAAATTTAAAGACCTTGATTTTTTTTAAGCCTTAAAATTTCCTCTCTTTAGTATATACAATAATTATTTTTTTACTTTTTAGTCAGGGGGGTGCGCTTAGTATTAATTATTAAAAAAACATATCGAAACAGTTATTTGTTATTAACAATTAATATTGATTTAATTACTAATTTCCATTTTAATATTTTATTTTGGTGGAAATTATGAAAAAGAAGGCTTTCGGTGGATAATAAAACAAAAGAGGGGAAATAATGGTGGAAATAGTGGTTGATGAAGATGCATGTGTGGGGTGTGGATCCTGTGTGGATGATTGTCCCAGTGATGTTTACCAGATGAATGAGGAAAAGTGGAAAAGCGAAGTGATAAATGCAGATGACTGCATGGCTTGCTTGTCCTGTCATGAGATTTGCCCTTCCCAGGCTATGGAACATCGTGATATACATGTGGCCAAACGATTATACATTGACCGTAAAGTCAGTGATGTTTTAAACAAAATTATCTAGGGGTATAAAAATGGAAATGGAAGAGATAAGGGGCACATTTAAACCTGAAATGATTCCTGAAGAAACTGGGGGAGACATATCGGATTATGAAGAAGCACTGCACGTTTTAATGAAATTTGTGGGATCCATGTCCAGTGCACTGGAACAGGTTTCTGGAAGGGGAGCAAATGCAATTGTTTACCAGGCCGGAAAAAGGATGGGACACGATGCAGGAAAACTTATGGAAAAAACGGACAACCTGGAACAGGCCATGCAGGAACTGAGTGATATTTTAGGGGTGGAATTTTACTTTGAAATGTGGAAACCCGCAGGACAGGATAATTATACTATTGAAAAAGGAGATGAAACCGTGGTGAAACTCCTATTCATGGATTGCGTGGTAAGGCAAACCTTGCGTAGAACAGGATTACCTCAAAAAGGACCACTCTGTTATCTCCTATATGGTTATATGGTGGGTGCTGTGGAGGAAGTGATGAGCATAAAGGGCAAACTGGATATTGACCATGTGGGATCTAATGCTTGTCTTAAAACTTTAACCATCAAATGGGGTGGTAAATAATGGTAAAAATAGCTTTAGAAACACTTGCTAGCTGTGCAGGGTGTGAAATCTCTATTCTGGATTTACATGAGGACATAACCAAGTTACTGGACAATGCCGAGCTGGTATATGCACCGGTGCTGATGGATACCAAAGAACTACCAGATGATATTAACATTGCCATAGTTTCCGGATCTGTCAGGAACCAGGAGAATCAGGAGAGATTGGAAGAACTACGGGATAAATCGGATATATTGATTGCTTATGGTACCTGCGCCTGTTATGGGGGTATAACTGGAATGGCAGATTTATACACTTCAGAAGAGGTTACTTCCAGAACTTACACTGATAATCCCAGTACCATCTCTGCTGAACTTCCATCAGAAGTCGTTCCTGAGCTTCTTACCATTGTACATCCTGCTGCTGATTTTACAGAAATTGATGGATTTATACCCGGATGTCCTCCTAAAGAACAGCTAACTGGAGACATATTAATACCACTTATAAATGATGAAGCCCCAGATGTTCCTAAGAAAAGTGTTTGTGCTGATTGTAATCGTGAAATGGAGCATATAGAATTTGATAAGATTCACAGAAGGATAGAGGGTGATCCTGAACCTGGTAAATGCTTCCTATCCCAGGGATATGTATGTTTAGGTTCTGTGACTTTGGGAAGATGCGGTGGACTTTGTACCGAGGCAGGAGTAGCCTGTCATGGATGTGGAGGTCCTTCACTGGATGTTATCCGGGAACCAAGTCATGATATTTACAACGGGGTCATTAAAAGGATAGCTCACCTTTCTAAAATGCCAGAAAAAGATGTGGAAAAACAACTTTATGATATAGGACATGTAATTTACGGGTTTGTGATTGGAAGTACCATTATGGAGGATAAACAGGTATCTCTTATTCCTCAACTGGTGAAGAAGTAAAGGTGAAACTATGAAACAAATTGAAATTAGCCCGGTTACTAGAATTGAGGGACATGCCAAGATAACGGTTCAAATTGATGATGCAGGAAATGTGTCTGATGCTCATTTTCATGTAATGGAAATCAGGGGATTTGAAAAATTCTTAGAAGGAGCAGCAGTAGAAGAAGCTCCCCGTATAACTCCACGTATATGTGGTATATGTCAAACAGCCCATCACTTAGCCGCTGCCAAGGCTACGGATGAAGTATTCGGACTTCAGCCCCCTGAAACTGCCCAGAGATTAAGAGAACTCATGCTTTTAGGACAGTATATCCACTCCCATTCCCTGCACTTTTATTTCCTGGGAGCACCGGACCTGGTAATGGGGCCTGAATCAGACCCTGCCCTTAGAAATGTCCTGGGTATCCTGAAATCCAAACCTGATCTGGCCATGATGGCCATTAAAACAAGAAAAATTGGACAGGAAATTACTGCCCTGGTGGGCGGAAAACCAATAAGTCCTGTAACAGCCATTCCTGGAGGGCAATCCAAGGGAATAACTGCTGAAGAAAGAGATAAAATTCTATCCAAAGCTAAAGAGGCAATTGGTCTTATTGGACAGGGAATTGAAGTAGCTAAACCATTATTTGAAGAGTACAGTGAAACTGTTGAGACCCTGGGTCCGGTTGAAACTAGTTTTGGGGCTTTAACTAATGGTGGTAATCTGGAATTTTATGATGGCCCGGTAAAAATTATGGACAAAGAAGGAAGCTCCATACATGAATTTGCCGCCTCTGACTATCTGGATTACATTGAAGAAAAAGTTCAACCCTGGTCTTATCTTAAATTCCCTTATCTGAAACAAATTGGATTCCCTGAGGGTAACTACCGGGTAGGTCCTCTGGCCCGACTAAATGTGGTGGATACAGTTCCTACTGAAATTGCGGCAGATTTATTTGCAGAATATAAGGAAAAATATGGGATTGCCCAGAATACACTACTCTATCACTATGCTCGTTTAATAGAACTGATGTATGCTGCTGAGAGATCAGTACAGATCCTGGAAGATGATACTATAATTGGTACTGATATTCGAAATGGACTAAGCGGCCCTTTAATGACGAAAGAAGAAGCTAAAGAGTCCAGTGAAACTAAAAGAGGAGTGGGTATGATTGAGGCGCCACGGGGAATATTAATCCACGATTATGAAACCGATGGAGCTGGATTTATTAACCGGGCCAACTTGATAGTAGCTACTGGACAAAATAACCTTTCCATGGATATTGGTGTTAGAGAAACGGCTAAAGAAATGATAAAAGGGGAAGAGGTTTCAGAAGGTCTTAAAAATAAGTTAGAGATGATTGTAAGAGCTTATGATCCCTGTCTATCCTGTGCCACCCATGCCATTGGTGAGGATTCACCTCTGGAAGTGGATATTTATGACAGTGAAGGTAGATTGTTAAGAAAACATTTGATTTGAGGAATTTTCCTCAAAAATTATTTTTTTCTTTATTTTTAAAACAAATTATTTTTCCAAAGTCTAAATTATTAATAAATAATTCTAAATCTTCGATACATCTTCTGGTCGATTAAAGTTTTTAAAACTCTTTAAAGATGGATCCAATTTACTAACTTCCACAAAAAAAGTGTTCAATTTTTGAATTAATGATTTAACATCTTTTTTACCCTTTAAAAGTTGAAAATAAATGGTTTTTTTACTTCTTTTGTGGTAGATGCCATGTAATGGTTCAAAATGCTGATTATTTTTTGCACCCCAAAAGGGGATTAATGCATCGTAATTTTCCTTACTATTCTCATAAAAATTATAAGCTTTTTCTATAAAATAAGTAGAAATAAAAGGTGAATCACAGGGAATTACCAGAGCATAATCAGACTCCATATGGGATAATCCGGTATATATGCCTGAAAGTGGGCCCTGGCTTTCTATTTCATCTTTTAAAAATTTTAAATTAAAACTGGCATTATCTGAGTAGAAATCATTCAGAATTTTTTGATATTCCTGCTTTTTTTTATCATTTCTCAGGACCAGCAAAACTTCATCCATCTGATTATCCACTTTATCCAGTATATTACAGACCATAGGCTTATTTTTAAATGGCATTAATCCTTTGTCCTGACCCATTCTACTACTTAATCCTCCACAAAGGATTATACAGGACCTTTTTGCAGTTCTGGATATTTTAACTACCTTTTTTTTAGTTTTGAAAATTAAATAATAGAAAGAGTTAAATAAAAAATTTAAAATCTTCTATTCTAAAGTAGGATAATTGGGACTTTCATTGGTAATGAGCAGGTCGTGGGGATGACTTTCTTTAATCCCACTGGATGTAATGCGTACCAGTTTGGCTTTTTTTTGCATGGACTTTATATCCTGAGCACCACAATAACCCATGGAAGCTTTAAGTCCTCCCACCAGTTGGAAAACCATTTCACTAACCGAGCCCCGGTAGGGTACCACACCTTCTACTCCTTCGGGTACCAGTTTAGAATGCTTCATAGGGCCTTTTACCTCCTGGAAGTACCGATCAGTACCGGCACCGGTTCCACCGGTCATGGCCCCCAGGGATCCCATACCCCGGTATTGCTTATATTTCCTTCCATTCATAACCACTACTTCTCCTGGTGCTTCATAGGTACCGGCAAGTAAATTACCCATCATTATAACATCAGCCCCTACAGCAATAGCCTTAGCTATGTCACCAGAGTAACGTATCCCTCCATCAGCAATAACTGGAACACCATATTCAGATGCTACTTCTGCAACCTCAGAAACAGCAGTTAATTGGGGAACCCCTATTCCGGATATTATACGTGTAGTACACATGGAACCGGGACCAATACCTACTTTCAAACCATCAACTTCCTGAGATAAGAGATCCTCTGCTGCTTCCCTGGTGGCAATGTTACCTACAATCAGATCGGCTTCTATATTTTTCTTCATGGTTTTTACATATTTTACTATGTTCATATTGTGACCATGGGCAGTATCAATAGCAATAATATCCACTCCTGATTTGTCCAGTGCTATGGCACGGTCCAGATCAAAAGGTCCAGTTGCTGCAGCCACAATAAAACGTCCTTTTTTATCACGGCAAGCATTGGGATGCTTTTTGCGTTCGAGTATGTCTTTAATGGTTACTATGCCCATTATTTTTCCTTCACGAACAACAGGTAAACGTTCCACTTTATTTTCATATGCAATATCCAGGGCTTCACCAGGGGTTATGGACTCATCTACAGTGACCACGTCACTGGTCATGATTTCTCTAACTTTTTTATGGGAATCAGAGTTAATTATGGGTTTAATATCCCGGCGACTTATAATTCCAATAACCACTTCATCTTCAACTACAGGCATACCACTGACCATTTCCTGATCCATTATAGACTGGGCCTCTTTAAGTGATGATTCAGGATTAATGGTAATTACATCATGAATAGCAAGGTCTCCTGATTTTTTGACCTGCTTTACTTGTTTCACCTGTTCTTTTATGGTCATGTTCCTGTGAATTACTCCCATTCCACCTTCCTGAGCCAGTGTGATGGCCATATCAGATTCTGTTACAGTATCCATTGCAGAACTAATCAGGGGAATATTCAATTCAAAATTTCTGGAAACCATGCTTTTGGTTGAAACATCTTTGGGTTCCACTTCTGATGCTCCAGGGAGGATTAGAAAGTCATCAAAAGTATAACCTACTGGAGCTTCTTTTAATTTTTTAGAATACATTAAAACACCTCAGAACCTGTATTTTTTCTAATTATATTTTTTATTTTTATTAAAATTCACTAATTTCAACTTGTGCCGGGTATTTATAAAAAAACTATAAAATAGGGATTTTTATAAAACTAAAAATCAGCAATCATCTCTTTTAGTTCTCTAACTGCACTTCTATGGATTTTTCCTGAGTTTCTATCTCCACCAGTACAGGCAGCTCCTCTTATACCCACCACATCGCATCCTATGTCATACAATGGTTTTAATTGCTCTTTTTTTACAGAACCGGCCAGCGCGGACTTTAAACCGTAATCGTGAATTTCACTTACAAATTTCTGCAACTGGTCCATATCCATAAAATCAAGGAGTGTTTTACCGTCCTTTACCGCAGTATCCACCATGGCCAAATCTGCTCCTGAATCTGCTGCGACTTTAGGAATTTCCATAGGATCCACTGCACCCACCCTATGGGCATCGGCATAACCAGAAGCCACCACCACTGCTTGGGGACTATTTTTTCTTATGGTCTTTACCACATTCTCCATTACTTCCAGTGCTTCATCATAGTTGGAGGTACCATAAAGACCTACTTTAATGTAATCTGCTCCTGAAACGAGAGCCCCCATGGCAGCTAATGAAACAGTGCCTGGCTTATAGGGAACATCTCCCAGAGTGGCACTAACCATCATATCTTCGGGGGTCATTTCTCTAACTTCTTGAATTATCCAGGGGAAATTAGCACCTAATGATCCTTCCTTTGGATTTTTAACGTCAATTATATCTGCACCGCCTTCAATGGCTTCCAGTGCTTCTTGGGTATTAATGGGACTTATCAGTAGAAGCAATTCATATTCCTCCTCTTTTATAGAAAAAAACCATTTGTATTATTAATTTAGTAAACAGTTTTACCATACTAAATATTATAATCAAAATGATGCTTTAAAATCTTAAAATATACCTTCTTTGTTTTTACTAATTTTAAATTAATATTTTTTTTAGTATATGCCTCTGGGATTATAAAAACTTTTAGATATTTAATTTACTCATTCTAATTTTCTAAAAAAATACAATTTGAAACTTAAATTAATTATATGCGGTTATACCCATTAACCTATTATTTTTTTAAAAAGGAGATCCTTTCTTCTTAATAGATTTAAAGATTTTAAGATGTTCTTTTGGTGAAAAACCAGTATTTTTACTTTCTTTACGTATTTTCTCCATAATTTCATTGGTAGGAGTATTTACCGGACACTCCAAAGTACACAAACCACATAAAGTACACATATAAAGCCCGGAACTAATGCTGGTTTCTTCATCCTGCAAAAAACGACTCATAGCTACTCCTCGACCTCCTAAATAACCACGATAACCAAATTCATTACCTAACACATTGTAAACCGGGCAGGATACAATGCAGCTACCACAACCAATACACCACAGACATTCTTCCAGGGCCTCCTGACGACCGTTATCCAGCATGATAACCACTACTTTTCGTGCTCCATACATATCTTCCAGGAGCTTTTTTTCAATATCTGCAGTTTTGGATGGTCCGGATATAACATTAATGTAGGAAGGCAGAGCTGTACCGGTGGCATAGGCTGTCTCCAGCTTCACCACGGATATGGCATCTTCAATAGTTTCCACCAGTTTATCCACCCCCACCACTACGATGTGGGTATCCATTAAAGATAATAAGGATATGTTTCCCTCGTTATGTACCATTATCAGGGATCCATCTTCTGCTGCTACTGAATTTGCACCGGTTATGCCAATTTTACAACTTTTTAACTCTTCTAATACATTACTTCTAACCAGTTCCATTATAGCCCGGGGATCTGCTTTTACCTTTACCTTTAATGATTCGGAAATTATTTCTGCAATTTTATCCACCTTAAGGTGCAATGCCGGACCTATGGGGTGTGATGGTTTATTATCATCTACTTTTAACTGGATTATCCTATCTCCTAAATCGGTTTCCACCAGATGGATTTTTTTCTTTTTTAAATAATCAGAAAGACCTAATTCATTCAGAGTATTTGATTTTGATTTAGCCACTACCTTCTCATTTTTAATCAAATCATAAATTAAATCTAAAGCTTGATGTGAGTCTTCAGCATATAAAAATTCCATACCATTATTTTTGAAATTTTCCCGGGCAGTTTCCACCATGGCGGGGATTTTCTTTACAGATTCTTTTCTAATATTTTTAACTCTTTCCTGGAGTTTAATTATGCGGGGGTCCTGCATTAACTCTATTCTACGTTCCTCCATTAACTTAAATGAACTTCGCATAGTTTTTAGTTCATTTTCTTTCATGGTTTACCCCCTCTAAAAACATTAATATGAATTCAGATAGATCCCATACTTCCTGGCCTTGATTACTCAAGTTCAATTTACAAAAAGGACAGGAAGTTGTTATCAAATCTGATCCTGTTTTTTCGATTTCTTTTATTTTTTCCCGGGCTATTTTGTCAGATAAATCAGAATAAGCAGATTTAACCCCTCCTCCTGATCCACAACATCTGGATTTTTCATGGTGATGTTCCATTTCCACCAGTTCCCCCACATTTCTAATAATGTTACGGGGAGCTTCAAATTCACCTGAATGTCTTCCCAGATGGCAGGGGTCGTGATAAGTAATTTTATCCTGTGATTTTTTGAGTTTTATCTTTTTTTGACTTATTAGTTGATGGAATAACTGACTGGTGTGTATGACATCCAATTCCACTCCTAAAATTTCTTTATAATCCATTTTAAGGCTGCGGTAGCATCCTCCACAGGATACCAGTATGGTCTGATTTTTAAATTTTTTTATATTTTTTTCCATCAATTTTTGAGCATCCTCACCATACCCGGTGCGCAGGAGCACTGAACCACAGCATTCTTCCTCATCTAAATACTCAAAATCAACTCCTGCATTATTTAAGATAGTTTCGGTGGCATCACCAATTTCTTTAACTTTTAAACGAGCTACACAGCCTCTAAAATATATCATAATAATTGCACCTTATTCTAATTTAAAGGGTATGCTAAATAAAATCCCGGGAATTAATTTTATTATTTAGCTATAAATTATCCCTTCTTATTATATTCTTCATACAAGTTAGTGTAGTGATATTCCAGTTTTTCCCCTACACTTTCCCCTTTATATTCCTGATATTGTTTCTGGCCTTCTTCTTTTAGATGGATGTAGATTTCTTTATTTTCCAATAGAACTTTTATTTTATCTGCCAGGTCTTGAGGGTCCTGGACATTAAAAAATAATCCTCCCTTATTATCACTGGCTTCCATAATTGGTTCTATGTTTGATGCTACAAAAGGGACTCCACAACCCATAGCTTCCACAATAACCAGTCCAAATCCTTCTACTTTACTGGGAAGGCAGAACAAATGGGAAGATTTTATAATACGTAATACATCTTCGTGTTTTTCTATAAAACCACAAAATTTAACCTTTTTTTGCAAATCGAATTTTTCCACCAATTTTTGGAGATGACTCTCCTGAGGCCCGGTTCCCACTATATTGCACCTTAAGGAGGGATAGTCTTTATTTAGAATATGGAGAGCATAAATCAAGTCTTCCACTCGTTTATATTCAACCAGGCGAGAAACGCAGGATATGGTTATTTCCGGATATTTTTCTACTTCAAATGGGGGAAATTCAACTATATTGGGGACAACTGCTATTTTTTCACCAGAGAAATGTTTTTCCAGTTTTCTCCGGGTGAAAAAAGAAACGGCCACAATAAGATCAAATTTGCGGGATAAGGTATACCTCTCCAGAATCTCTCCAGTAATACCTGCTAAACCTACATTTTTTATCCATTCACCAATCCATACATCATGATATCTGGCTACTGAAGGAATATTTAACTTTTTTCCAATTTTCCATGCCACAGGATGGGTTATGAAATTATAACCTACCACCAGGTCAACTTCCATTTTGATACCCTCCTGGTATGCGGCATACATAAAAGATAATCTGTCTCTAAATAAACCGGATTGCCCATAGGATCTCTTTCTACCACAACCCTTTACTTTGATACCTTTAATTTCATATTCAGATGACATTCCATCTGTTAGTGAAGTTAAAACTATCATTTCATGATTTTTTGAAAGCTGTAAAGCTTCATTAAAGGCGGTGGCTTCTGCACCACCTTTAACTTCCAGACTTTCAGTTTTAGGAAAATATTCAGTGACAAAACAGATTTTCATATTTTTATCCCATTATTCGCCGCTTTATCATATATGCGGCCTGAATGATTTTAATAAAAAACTATTCATGATTATTAGTTAGTTTATTCTTTTTTAGAGGAGGATATTTCTATTTTTTCTATTAATGATTCTATTTTTTCGTTTTTTATGGCTATTTCCCTTACTAATTGAGATATATCTGATTCTAAACGTTCTATCATGGTGTAAATCTTGAATATAAGATAATAACATCCAATTAATCCTAATATTATAATAAAATCAAGTCCCCTGCCTATACCAAAGATATTAGCAAAAATAGTTGTTTCCTGGGGGAAAAAAGAAATCAAGATTACCATTATCCAAATAATAATCCAGAATAATAACATTCGGGGTGAAGTCCTTCCTTCTCTAAAACGGATAATGCTTAATATTATACCTATGAGGGCAATTAATCCTGCTATGTAGGGATATATCATTTAAAACACCTTTTTTCTATCAGATTAATTCCATTTATAATTTTTAAAATATTAAAATTTTTTAAATACATCCAGTATCATTTTGAATAATATTTCCAGACCAATAGAGGTATTTGTACCTTTTGAAAGGGAGTAATCAGTGTATATGGTCTTTATAGGTATTTCCACCATTTTTAATCTGTGATTTTTAATTTCCCTTATTATTTCTGAGGAAACACCATAACCCCGGTAATGGAGACGTAATAAACGTGCTGATTTTTTATTCAGGGCCCTTAGACCTGATTGGGAATCACTGACCTTTTCCCGGTAAAATATAAAGGTCAGAGTATTCATTATCTGGTTTCCCATTTTTTTAAATAGAGGCATATGATCAAAATTCCTCACACCTAAAACCACATCGGCCTGATTCTTTTTAAGGGGTATTAATATATTTTTTATATCCTCCGGGTCATGCTGGCAGTCGGCATCAAAAGTTACCATGTATTCTGCCCCATGATTCAGGGCACAATCCATCCCGGTTTTTAAAGCTGCCCCTAAACCCTGGTTAATTAAATGCTGGCACACAAAAATCTGTTCAGGGGAATCTTTTCTAGCTTTAGAAATTATAGAATGAGTATTATCACTTGATCCATCATCAACCACCACTACCTGGTAACCCCTTTTAATCAAATGGTTCAATACCCTCCCCACGGTTTTTTCTTCATTATAAGCTGGTACCACAATGAATGTTTTATGAGAAAATTTCCATGAGGGCCCTATATGTTTCCCCTTGGATTGAACCACTTTTCTATCTTCTACTATAATATTAGAGTTACCCATGTTATCCTCAACGAAATATAAAATATTTTATTAATTATCCGTGCTGGGGGTGAGTATTATGGTAGGGAATACTTACCGGGAATTAGATAAATCTTGAGCCAGAATGGCCACTCTTTTTCCTAAATTCCTGGAAGTTTCCATACCTACCTCATCTTCCTGGCAGGCTGTTTTTTCCCCACCCACACCTGTTCCGCCGTAATGGGCCGTGGGACTACCATCACCTACCACTATCCCGTCATGAATCAGGAAAAAATCATGAATAGCAGAGCAAGTTGTTTCCTGACCTCCGTTTCTTGCTGCACCCACTGCAATAGCACCACAAACCTTATCTTTTAGCTGAAAATTTCTTCTAAGAGGTCGGGAGCGATCCATTAACATTTTGGTCTGGGCAGTTATGGTTCCAAAATAAACCGGGCTACCTATAATTATCCCCTGGGAAGTGGAAATTTTTTGGAGTATATCTTCCATATCATCTTCAATGGAACACTTTCCAGTTTTTTTACAAATCTCGCAGGCAATGCAGGGATTTATATTGGATTTACCTAGAAATATAATTTCAGTTTCAGCTCCTTCTTTTTCTGCAGCTTCCAGGGCTGTTTCAACCAAAAAGGAAGTATTTCCTTTTCGGGGGCTGCCTACAATTCCAGTTATTTTCACCATTTAAATTCCTCCTTAATCATAATATTCCATCAAATTATTAAAGAGGCCCTACATCAGGTTTACCCTCTCTCATACCCATACCCGCTTCTTTTTGGAGTTTATCCGGTTTGAATATCATTTTTATCAGGTTTTGAGCATGCTCTCTGGCCCGGTTTTCTGCCAGTATCTTTAACTCCCGGGGGTCAGCTTCCTCGTCTTCGTGTACAAAAACTTCCAGTATATGGGTACTGGTCATAAGCTGGGCCTGTATTAATCCGGTGGATGCTTCATGGGCACACATTTTATCTTTTTCTTCTGGACCTGGCATTCCCAGTGCTAAAACTATTTCACAGTTTTCTTCTTCAATTAATTTTTTGCAGGCTACAGGTAGATCTTTTATTCCCGGGACTGTTCTTCGCTTAATTTTTAAATTCCCCATGTGCATCTTCATTTCATCAATTGAAGCAGCTCCCATATCAAAACGAGCAAAAGTGGTATCACAAACACCTATTATTTTCATTTTATCACCTGATAAATCTTTTTTTCAGAGAATATGGAATTGTTGATTATTTTTTCTCTTCCAGATAATTTACTAAACGGTTTCGGGCTTCACCAATGGTCAGGGGATATGGTTCTGAAAAGGGTAACTGGTCCTCTTTTTTGAGTATCTCCATGAGATGAGCAATTCTGGGAAGTCTTAAATTGGCACCCCTTATGGTCTCCACGTCTTCAAATACCTGGTGAGCAGTTCCCTGTTTGATTATTTTTCCACCACTTATGATAAATATCTCCTCGGCATAAAGTGGAACCAGATCCACGTCATGGGTGGAAATGATTATGGTCATTCCCTCTTGGTTAAGATGGTATAATAATTTTAGTATTTGAGAAGCCCCTTTAGGGTCCAGACCACTGGTAGGTTCATCCAGGACCATTATATCCGGGTGCATGGCCAGTATCCCGGCAATGGCCACTCTCTTTTTTTGACCACCACTCAAATGATGAGGGGGTTTATTTTCATATCCCACCATACCTACTTTTTCTAATGCACTGGAAACCCTTTTATCCACTTCTTCTGAATCTAAACCAAGATTTAAAGGGCCAAAAGCCACGTCTTCTACCACTGTAGGGGCAAAAAGCTGATCATCAGGATTCTGGAAAACTATGCCCACTTTTTGACGCACTCTCATTAAACCATCCTTTTTATAGTCCAGAGTCTGGTTTTCAACTTTAATCTCTCCTGATGATGGGCGCAAAATTCCATTGAAGTGTAAAAATAGAGTGGATTTCCCGGCACCATTTGGTCCTAGTAGTGCTACTATTTTACCTTTTTTTACCTTAAAATTCACGTTTTTCAGGGCTTGGGTGCCGTCAGGGTAGTTATAATTGATATCTATTGCTTGGATAATATTCATGG
>NPID01000090.1_pt3 | contig 65409 bp, 61 predicted proteins | sample 8637491 | NCBI WGS metagenome assembly NPID01 (sample SAMN07420843, study PRJNA396082) | bioreactor metagenome | isolation source: sample BA6 brine-fed electro-methanogenic bioreactor BA | place: Japan: Kochi | collected 2016-06-14 | reverse complement strand
GCCACAGGGGACTCCAGATGACACCGGCCGCCAGCCACTTGTTGCGTTCTCCGGCATCCACCTCGTCCGCTCGAACCGCGTAGGAGATCGGTTCATAGCCGGGCTTTTCCACCGTAACCATCAGCTTCTGCCCCGCGCTCAGATTATACTCGTAGCGGCAGGGGGTGCTGCCGATGGGCTTTCCATCCACGAAGACCGCCGCACCTTCCGGTTGGGAGACGAAAAGGGCTTGCTGATGCGCGCAGGCGCTGGTGAAAAACAGCAGAAGGGCAAGTGCCAGAAATTTCTTGAGCATAAATTCAGACCTCTTTGGTGGCAGGTTAAATGTCGTATGGAGCGAACATTCACAAAAGGCTGTCAATTTTAAAGCAAAAAAGGTGCCGTTCTGACAGAAAAGAGATCCGGGCAAGTTTTAAGTCTACAGCGTTTCCCTGAAAAGCAAAGAGATTTTCAGCGGCTAACCGTGAAAAATGAATTTTGTAGTGGCCGGGGTCTGGGTTTGACTAATCGCGAAATGCGTTGAAAAATGGTCACTTTTTTGTCGCTTTGTGGGCGAAAAGACCACATTTCGGTCAGGCGGTGAGGCATGGGCGCCACATCACGGGCCGAGGCGAAGGCTTTTTATTGGCCCAGATAGGATTGCAGGTAACGGCCGGTATGTGACTCCTCCACGCGCGCGACCTCCTCGGGCGTCCCGCAGGCGACGACGTTTCCGCCGTTCTGCCCCCCCTCGGGCCCCAGGTCGATGACATAGTCGGCGGTTTTGATGACATCGAGGTTGTGCTCAATCACCACCACCGTGTTGCCATCCTCCACCAGCCGCTGAAGAACCTCGAGAAGTTTGTGAATATCGGCGAAATGCAGGCCGGTGGTGGGTTCATCGAGGATATAAATGGTGCGCCCGGTGGCGCGTCGCGACAGTTCCCGTGCCAGCTTGATCCGCTGCGCTTCGCCGCCCGAGAGGGTGGTGGCGCTCTGGCCGAGTTTGACATAGCCGATGCCGACCTCGCGCAGGGTCTCAAGCTTGGTGCGGATGCGCGGCACATTCTCCAGGAAGGCGCACGCCTGGTTGACGGTCATGTCGAGGATTTCGGCGATATTTTTGCCCTTGTATCTGACCTCGAGGGTTTCACGGTTGTAGCGTGCGCCCTTGCACACCTCGCAGGTCACATAGACATCGGGCAGGAAGTGCATCTCGATCTTGATGGTGCCATCGCCCTGGCAGGCCTCGCAGCGCCCCCCCTTGACGTTGAAGGAAAAGCGCCCCGCTTTGTAGCCGCGCACTTTGGCTTCGGGAAGCTGGCTGAAAAGCTCGCGGATATCGCCGAAAACCCCGGTGTAGGTGGCGGGGTTGCTGCGCGGCGTGCGTCCGATGGGCGATTGGTCGATATCGATCACTTTGTCAAGATGCTCCAGGCCGAGGATTTCATCAACCTTGCCGGCCTTCTGCCTGCCGCGGCGCAGGCGTTGCACCAGAGCCTGAAAGAGAGTATCGATCACCAGGGTCGACTTGCCGGAGCCGGACACGCCGGTGACGCAGGTCAGCGACCCCAGCGGGATGCTGACATCGATGCCGCGCAGGTTGTTTTCCCGCGCCCCGCGTAGCTTTAGAAACCGCTCTGCGGTGCGGCGCCGCAGCGGCAGGTCGATGGAGAGCCGTCCGGTGAGATATTGCCCGGTCAGGGAATCGGGATGATCCATGATCTGCTGCGGAGTTCCCCGGGCCACAATTTCCCCGCCGCGGACCCCTGCGCCCGGCCCCATGTCGAGAACATAATCTGCAGCGCGAATGGTCTCTTCGTCGTGCTCCACCACCAGGACCGTGTTGTCCAGATCCCGCAGGTGCCGTAGAGTGTCGAGCAGCCGCTGGTTGTCGCGCTGGTGCAAGCCGATGGAAGGTTCATCGAGAATGTAGAGAACGCCCGTGAGCGAGGAGCCGATCTGGGTTGCCAGCCGGATGCGCTGCCCCTCGCCGCCGGACAGGGTATCGGCACGGCGCTCAAGAGTCAGGTAGTCAAGTCCGACCTGAATAAGAAAACCGAGACGGGACCTGATTTCGGCCAGGACGCGGCGGGCGATTTCAGCCTTGCGCGCCGAAAGCTGAAGAGCATTAAAGAAAAGGTCGGCCTGCGCAAGCGGCAGGGAGCAGACCTGGTGAATTGTTTTTGACCCGATCGTGACGCACAGGGCTTCGGGGCGCAGGCGCGCGCCCTTGCAGGTGGGGCACGGCATGACGCTCATGAAATTTTCGAGATTCTCCCGCACGCTGTCCGAATCGGTTTCGCGGTAGCGGCGCTGCAGGTGAGGAATCACCCCTTCGAACGGCTTTTCGTAAAAATGCTTGCGCCCCCCCTGTTCGAAAAAAAATTGCACTTTCTCGCTTCCGGTGCCGTGCAGCAGCACCTGGCGCAGATTCTCGGGAAGTTCCGAAAAGGGGGTGCCCGCCGAAAAAGCGAAATGTTCGGAAAGCGCTTCAAGCAGCTGCTGGTAGTAGACGCCGCTGCGGTTTTCCCAGGGGACAATGGCGCCCTCACGCAGGGAAAGTTCAGGATTAGGCACCACCAGGTCCGGATCGAAATATTTGCGGGTTCCCAGCCCCCCGCAGTCGGTACAGGCGCCCTGGGGATTGTTGAAGGAGAATGAACGCGGCGTGATCTCCGGCATGGCGATGCCGCAGGCCACACAGATGTGGCGCTCGGAGAAGACCTCGGCGGCGGGTGTTTCATCCCGGTCGGCGCCGGGCGGGGCCACGGGCTCCACCCGCACCACCCCCTCCGCCAGCCGCAGGGCGGTTTCAAGCGAGTCGGCCAGCCGTCCCGCAATTCCCTCCTTGATCACCAACCGGTCAACGATGACCTCGAGAGAATGTGTCAGCCCCTTGTCCAGAGCCGGCGGTTCGGAAAGTTCGTGCATTTCTCCATCGATACGGACACGAACGAAGCCGGTCGCTCGAAGCTGTGCCAGTTCTTCGCGTAGATTGCCTTTTTTGTCCCGCACAACAGGGGCCAGAAGCATCAGGCGGGTTTTTTCAGGCAGATCCAGGATGCGGTCAACCATCTGCTCGATGGTGCGAGCGGAGATTTCAGCACCGCACTGAGGGCAGTGAACGGTTCCGGCGCGCGCATAGAGCAGTCGCAGGTAATCGTGGATTTCAGTCACTGTGCCGACGGTGGAACGCGGATTCGTCGAGCCCGATTTCTGGTCGATGGCGATGGCGGGCGAGAGGCCCTCGATGCTCTCCACGTCGGGTTTCTGCATCTGTTCCAGGAATTGCCGGGCGTAGGCGGAAAGACTTTCCACATAGCGCCGCTGCCCCTCGGCATAGATGGTGTCGAACGCCAGGGTCGACTTGCCCGAGCCGGAAACGCCGGTTATCACCACCAGCTGCTCGCGCGGGATGTCCGCATCGATATTTTTCAGGTTATGTTCGCGGGCGCCGCGAATGACGATCGATTTAATCATGACGGCCTGCGCTCCCACCCTTCAACCATCTCCTGCCCTTGGTCCAGCAGGGCATCGGCGATGTCCCCGGCCGGGGCTTCGGCGTAAAGACGGACCAGCGATTCGGTCCCCGAGGGTCGCAGCAACAGCCACGCCTCGTTTTCGAGGTGCCATTTGACCCCGTCGATGCGCGTGGTGGCCTGCACTTTCAACCCGGCAACAGACGGCGGCTGCAGGGTTGCCAGGTGCCGTTGCAGTGCCTGCGGCGAAACTGCTGGCAGGGGCAGATTGCGCTGGCGGTAAAAAAGGGGACCGAACTGCCGCTGCAGTTCGTGTTTGAGTTCATGCAGCGGACGTTTCGCGCAGCCGATCGCTTCCAGCAACAACAGCGCGGCAAGCTGCCCGTCGCGGTCGGGGAGATGCCGGGGAATGCCCGGGGCGCCGCTTTCCTCACCGGCTATCAGGACCTGGTCGTCGAGAATGGCCTGGCAGGCGTGTTTGAAACCGATAGCCACTTCCGTCAGGGGCAGGTTGAAGCGGGCACAGATCCGATCGATCATCCGGGTGGTGGAGGTTGATTTGATGATGCGGCCGCGCTCTCCCCGTTGCCACAGCAGGTGGTTCAGAAGCAGGGGAAACAACTCCTGCGGACCGAGAAACTCACCGTTTTCATCGATGGCCGCAAGGCGGTCGCCGTCACCATCGGTGGCCAGCCCCAAGGTTGCCGCCCCTGTTCTGACGAGATGGGCCAACTCGCCCAGGTGTGCGGCGATGGGGTTGGGGCTGATGCCGCCGAAGCCGGGATTATCCGCGTCATGCAGGAGCCTGACTTCAAAGCCGAGCTCGGCCAGCGGCGCCGCGAGCAGGTCGCCGGTTGCGCCATGCATGACGTCAATCCCGATAGGGCAGGCGGCTGTTCTAAGATAGTCCACGTTGATGAATGCTCGCAGGGCTGCCTGATAAGCGCTGCGCCCGTCAATTGTTTCGATGCGGCCGGGGCTTGCGCCGCGATGGGGTAGTGCTGCCTGAGAAAGCAGGTATTCGATTTTTGCGGTGGTGGACGGTCGGGCGCTGCCGCCGAAATACTCCTTGAGCTTGAGGCCGCTGTACTGGGGGGGGTTATGCGAGGCGGTAATCATGATGCCGGCCCCGGCATTTTTGTGCCGCACCGCCCAGGAAACGGCCGGGCTTGGAGCGAAGTCCTGCATCAGCCAGACGTTGAGGCCGTATGTCGCAGCGGTATCGGCGACCTCCTCGGCGAAGCTGCGCGACTGAAAACGCCGGTCGTAGCCGATCACCAGCCCCCGACGGGCCAGATTTTCATCCTGAAGGTAGCGGATGACGGCGGATGCAACCTGGACCAGCCGCTCAAAGGTAAAGTCGCGCGCGATGATGCCGCGCCAGCCGTCGGTGCCGAAGGTCGTCTCGCTCATGATCCCCCGTCTGCCATGCGGGCGGCCATCTGTAGAGCAGCGACCAGGCTGTCGGGGCTGGCCGTGCCGGTTCCGGCAATATCATGAGCGGTGCCGTGATCGACGGAGGTTCGCACGATGGGAAGCCCCAGGGTCACGTTGACACCGTCATCGAAGTGCAGCAGCTTCAGGGGGATCAGGGCCTGGTCGTGGTACATGCACACCACCGCGTCGTAGCGGCCCTGAACGGCAAAATGAAAGAGAGTATCGGCGCTGAACGGCCCTTGAGCATCGATGCCGGCCGCCTGAGCCTGCTGCACAGCCGGTGCAATGAGGCGCTGTTCTTCATCGCCGAACAGGCCTCCCTCTCCAGCGTGGGGATTGAGAGCCGTTACGGCGATGCGCGGCGATTTCAGGCCGAAATAGCGCTTCAGGTCAGCATCGGTGATGCGCAGGGTGGTAAAAATCTCCTGTCGGCAAAGCGCCCCCGGGACAGAGCGCAGCGGGAGGTGGGTGGTGACCAGGGCAACCCGCAACTGAGCGCCGGCCAGCATCATGACGACCCGCTCGACACCGCAGCGCCGGGCCAGCAGTTCGGTGTGGCCGGGAAAGTCGTAGCCTGCCGCGCGGATGGCCGCCTTGCTGATCGGCGCGGTGACCATGCCGGCGGCGCTGCCATCGCGGCAGCGGGCACAGGCCCACTCGATATAATCAGCCATGGCCAGGCCGTGAGTGGCATCGGGCGCTCGCCCGGGCTCGGGCAGGGGATCGAAATGGGACAGGGCTTTAACGGCGAGCACTTTCCCGCCCATGTGCAGGTCATAATCGGCAAGCCCGGAGGAGTCTTTGATCTGCGCCTGCTGGTGGAAAATCGCAGCGGCCTGCTGCAGGACGCGCGGGTCACCGGCCACCACCACAGGATGAGACAGCCCATCAACGCTGCCGGCCAGCAGCGCTTTGAGGATGATTTCAGGGCCGATCCCGGTGGGATCTCCCATGGTAATGATCAGAGGTTTTGCCACGGGCACCTCCGGCGACCTTCTGCTAGTGTTCCGTGCGGTTGGTTCGTTGAGATAATTCTGAGCAATTTTGCCTGCTGGCAAGGCGCGCTGACGAAGGCCTAGCCGAAGCTAAGCCGAGGAGGCGCAACGAAGGCAGCGGGCAAAAGGGCCATAATTAATGAATGGAACTAACCGCATGGGACACTAGAGAGGGTCAGATGCGGATGTCGATGTGAGCGCTCTCCTTCAGAGTGCGGCTCCACTCCTTAAAGCGCTGTTCGCGATCCTGCGACAACAGCTGTTCGCGAATCTCGCCCTTGACCGTGTCGAAGCGCCGGATCGGTCCGGGATGACGATCTTCCACGCTGAGAATGAAAAGCCCCTCCGGTGTTTCGATCAGATCCGTCACCTCGCCTTCTTCCAGGCCCTCGACAGCGCGCGCAAATGAGGGGCGCAACTCGTCCCGGGTAAAGGTGCCGAGATCCCCGCCCTCAACATTGTCATCGGTGCTGTAGACGAAAACCGTCGAGTAGAAATCCTCTCCCTGGCGCAGAAGGGCCAACGCCTCCCGGGCACGTTCGCGGATCTCCTCCACCTGCGTATTGCCGATCATGGAGTCGCGGGGAATGGCAAACTGCAGATAGGCCAGGCTCACGGTAGGATCGCCGCGAAAGCTGTCGATGTTCTCCCGGAAATAATCGCGAACCTCGCGCTCCGAGACCTCGACTTTGCTCTGAACTTCGCGGCCGATGAGTTTGAAGCGCAAAATCTGCTGGCGCAGTTTTTCGCGATAGTCGTTAAAGCTCAGGTTCTGCGCCGCCAGGGCCTGTTGCAGCTGATCGCGGGTGATGTCGTTCTGTTTGACCACATCATCGATGGCCTCCTCCACCTCGGCTTCGCTGACTTCCAGCCCCAGCTCGCGAACCCGCTGGTTAACCAGCTTCTGCTCGATCAGCTGCTCCAGAACCTGCTGTCGCAGCGCTTCGTTATCCGCCGGAGAGGGGCGCCCCGCGGCGGCTTCCCCGGCAAGAACCGATTCAACCTCGCGTTCGAGTTCGTAGGTGGTAATAATGTCCTGGTTGACCACTGCCGCGACCTTGTTGAGGACTTCGGCATGCCCGCACATGGCGCCAAGCAAAATAAGTGCGGTCGTCCAGAAAATGCGTATCTTCATAGTGCGTGTCACAAAAGTCATACGGAAATATCCATGATCGGGTGATAAGTCGGCCTGGCTCAAGGAGAAAGCAGCAGGCACAGGACAGGTGAAATTAAAGCAGCGGCCAGTTGACTTCCAACTCCGCGCGTGCCCCCAGTTCCAGCAGCCAGGCGCGCCGGGCGGCAGCCTCCTTCTGACGGCGCAGGCGTGCGCGAATTTCTTCCTCGGCCTGCTTCAGGGTCAGATTCTGGGCGGGGCGCACCTCCTCGACGCGGAAAATATGATAGCCGTATTCGCTGCTGATCAGCGGGCTCAGTTCTCCCGGCGGCAGATCGAAGACCACTTCATCGAATGCGCTTGGCATTTCCCCCTGCGGAAAAAAACCGAGATCCCCGCCCTGGTCCCCGTCGGGGGAGAGGGAGAAGCGCTGGGCCATTTCAATGAAGGAGGCGCCGTTGCGCAGGCGCGCAAGAATTTCTTCACCCTGCTCCTCATTGTCCACCAGAATCTGGCGCGCCCGCACCCGCAGAGGGCGTACGAACTCATCGCGGTGGCTGGCATAATACTCGGCGATTTCCTGTTCCTCGACCTTGATTTTGCGGTGCACCTCCTGCTCGAGAACCTTGTCGATTCTGAGGAGTTCCGCCAGATCGGCCCGAATCCGTTCCAAAGAGAGGTTGCGGCGCGAAAGCATGCTGTCGAAATTGCCGTCGGGGTAATCGCGGCGCATCTCGGCAAGAGCGGCTTCGACCTCAGCCTCTTCGACATGGATTCCACGACGCTGCGCTTCGGCCAGAGCCAGTTCTCGATCGATGACCTGACGCAGGAAGGAGCGCCGCAACTCATCTTTTTCATTTTGCGCGAGGGTATGATCCAGGGGAAGCGTAGCGGCGAATCGGCGATTGAATTCGTCCAGCGTCATAACCCGGTCGTCGATTCGCAGCAGCACCGGAGAGGATGAATCGGGCTGGTTGCGGCATCCGGCCAGGCCGCTCGCAACAATCAGCACCACCAGGGTCGAGAGTTGAAGCAGCGAGCGAAACATGCTGGATTTTCGATGGAAAATTGCCTTGTCCATAGGCCTTGGGAAAAAAACTATCATAGCTAAAGAAATGCTTTCAATTCTTTTTTTGCCGCCTGCAGCACATCCTCGCGCGATATGCGGCCGAGGTTGATGCTGAGTCGGTAATCGGGGGTGAAGCTGTAGCGTTCAGGGTCATCAAGCCGTGCCAGAATCTTTTCCGGCGGCACTGGAGTTTCGGCGTGAAAGGCAAAAATAAGGCGCCGCCCGGTGAATTCGGCCAGCTCGATTTTGAGCTGTTTCATCAACACGCGCAGCTTCATCTGCTCGTGCAGCACCTGGGCCGGCTCCGGCAGTTCCCCATAACGGTCGCGCAGTTCATCGACGACTTCATACAGGGTCTGTTCATCATCGGCAGCCGCCAGTTTTTTATAGAATACCAGACGCTGGTTGGGATCGGGCATGTATTTTTCAGGCAGAAAGGCCGACAGCCCCAGTTTGATCTCCGGATCGATCTTCTGTTCGCGCTCGAGCCCCTTGAGTTCGGCGATGGTCTCCTCCAGCAGGTCGCTGTACATCTCGAAGCCGATGGCGGCGATCTGGCCGGACTGGTTGCCGCCGAGCAGATCGCCGGCACCACGCAGCTCCAGGTCGTGGCTGGCAATACGGAAGCCTGACCCCAGATCAGAGAGATCCTGCAGGACTTTCAGACGCTCGCGGGCTTCGCGGGTGAGGGTGGCCTCGCCGGGGATGAGAAGGTAGGCGTAGGCGCGCACCTTGGAGCGTCCGACCCGGCCGCGCAGCTGGTAGAGCTGCGCCAGCCCGAAGCAGTCGGCGCGGTTGATGATGATGGTGTTGGCCCGCGCGATGTCGATGCCGTTTTCGATGATGGTGCTGCACACCAGCACATCGGCGCGCCCTTCGATGAAGTCGAGCATCACCTGTTCGAGCTGCTTCTCCCCCATCTGCCCGTGCCCGACCGCCACCCGCGCTTCGGGAACCAGGGTCTGCACGAATTCGGCCATGGCGTTGATGGACTGCACCCGGTTGTGGACGAAAAAGACCTGGCCGCCGCGCCGCAGCTCGCGCCGGATCGCTTCGGCGATCACATCGTCGTCGAACTTGGTGACATAGGTGCGCACCGCCAGCCGGTCTACCGGCGCGGTATCGATGACCGACAGGTCCCGCAACCCGGCAAGACTCATGTGCAGCGTGCGCGGAATGGGGGTGGCAGTCAGGGTCAGCACATCGACTGCCGCGCGCATCTTCTTGAGCTTTTCCTTGTGGCTGACGCCGAAGCGCTGCTCCTCATCGACAACGAGAAGACCCAGGTCTTTGAAGCGGACATCGCGCTGCAGCAGGCGGTGGGTGCCGATGAGGATATCGATCTTACCCTCGGCGGCGCGCTCGAGGGTTCTCTTGATTTCGGCGGAGGTGCGCAGACGCGAGACCATTTCCACCGTCACGGCGGCATCGGAGAAGCGCTCGCGAAAGGTTTGCCAGTGCTGGCGAGCCAGGACCGTGGTGGGAACCAGTACCGCCACCTGCTTGCCGTCCTCCACTGCTTTAAAGGCGGCGCGGATGGCAACCTCCGTTTTGCCGTAGCCCACATCGCCGCACACGATGCGGTCCATGGGGCGCTCATTCTGCATGTCTGCGAGCACCTCTTCGATGGCCTGGGCCTGATCGGGGGTCTCCTCGTAGGGGAAGGCCGCCTCGAATTCGCGATACATGTGATCCGGCGGCGAGAAGGAGAAGGCGCTGGACATCTCCCGCTGGGCGTAGATCCTGAGAAGTTCGCGCGCCAGTTCCTCGGCCGCGGCGCGCGCCCGCAGCTTGGCTTTCTCCCACCCCTGGCCGCCCATCTTGTCAAGGCGCGGTGCATGTCCCTCGCTGGCAACGTATTTCTGTACTTTTTCGATGCGATCCACCGGCAGGTAGAGCTTGTCGCCGCCGGCATATTCAAGGTGCATGAAATCGCTCTCGACATCTCCCAGGGCAAGATGGCGCAGTCCCCGATAGATGCCGACGCCATGGTCGGTATGCACAATGAAGTCGCCTTCCTTGAGTTCGGCCAGCGAGGAGAGCATGGCCCGCGCCTTGGCCCCGGCCCGGCCCCGGCGGCGCGCCCGGGCCCCGAAGATATCCTCTTCGGTAATGACAGCCAAACGCTCATCCGGAAGCCGAAAGCCGGCGGACAGGTCTCCAAGCACCAGCCAAGGCTGCCCTTTGCGTGCATCATCGAAGCGCGCATCCGGATCAAAAGGCGGGGATGCGTCGTGAGGATCGAGAAGATCCTGCAGGCGTTCGGCCTGTCCCCGTTGGTGGCAGACCAGCACCACGCGCCAGCCCTCATCGCGCCACTGGCGCAACCTCTCCACCAGCGGCGGCAGGGTCCCCCCTTCAGCCTTGAGGGCGGCGCGCAGATCGCCATTGCCCTGGACGTCGAAATGGCAGCTGGGACGCTCGTCTTCGAGGCGATAGACCTGCAGCGCCACCAGGTCGATGCGCGATGGCGTGCGGGATAGATTCTCTTCCAGTTCGCTGCCGGAGAGATAGAGTTCCCGACAGGTGCCGTAAGGCTCTCCCTTGTCGACAGCCCGCTGTTCACCGCTGAGCGTTTCGGCGGCAAAACTGTCGGCTTCCTGTTCAAGGCGGGCTGGTTCAACGATCGTCCAGCGCCCGTTGCCGGCGTAATCGAAAAAGGTGTTGAGACCTTCGTAATTGAGAGGCAGCAGAAAATGGCTTCCCGGGGCCAGCAGCCCCTCGCGCAGCGCTTCAAGGCGCTGTTCCCGTTTAGGGCGCGGCAGGTCGAGGGCATCGCAACGCTCCTTGAAGCGCCGCGTGAACGTGCCCCAGTGCGCGCCCGCCAGAATCATCTCCCGAGCGGGCAGCAGAGTGAATTCTTTGATTTCCAGCTCCCGCGAGCGCTGGTCGGCGGGATCGAAGGGGCGGATACGCTCAATGAAATCGCCGAAGAACTCAAGTCGCAGAGGCGTGTCATGTGTGGGTGGAAAGACGTCGATGATATCGCCCCGGACGGCAAAGGTCCCGCGGTCCTCGACCAGCGGCACCGATTGGTAGCCCAGCTCCTGCAGGCGATGCACAAGAGGAGAGCGTTCGTGCTCGTCCTCAACCTTCAGCATCAGGCGCAGATCTTTGAGGACAGTGCGCGGGATGACGCGCTGCATGGCGGCGCGGACCGGCAGAATGACCGCACGGGCGGTGCCTTCGAGCATGGCGGCCAGGGTGGCGATGCGGCGCGCTTCCACTTCGGGATGGGGGGAGAGAGGCTCAAAGGGGGTGACTTCCCACTGGGGAAAGAGACAGATCTGCTCCGGTCGCTCCCAGTAAAAGGCGAGATCCCCGGCCAGGCGCTCGGCGCTGCTCTCGTCAGGCGTGAGAATGTAGAGAGGCTCGCTGGTTTCGCGCAGCAGCGTGGCCAGCAGAAAGGCATCACAGGAGCCGGTCAGCCCCTGGATTTCTATATGCCGGGCGCCTTCGCGTACCTGTTGCAGCAGGGAGCGGCTGGTGGCGTGGGCGATGAGCGCAGTTTCGTTGGTTGAATCCATGTCCAAACAAGGAGGGGCGTGCCGTGGCACGCCCCTGGAAAGTCGTCGCGTTGATTTGTGCCTCAGTCGCGCGGCACCGCGAGCATGCGGTCGAGAGCCTGCTTGGCACGTGCGCGGATATCGGGTTCGACGGTGATCTCGGGGCTCATATTCTGGAGACTGTGCAGAATGTCTTCCAGCGAAGTCAGTTTCATGTTGGGGCAGATGAGGCTGACGCTGGGCAGGATGAATTCCTTGTCCGGATTTTCCTTGCGCAGGCGGTATAGAATTCCCATCTCGGTGCCGACGATGAACTTTTTAGCCGGGTTGGTGCGCGCGTATTCATACATGCCGCTGGTCGAGCAGATATGATGGGCCAGTTCAAGGATTTCGGGAGTGCACTCGGGGTGCGCCATGAAAACCGCATCAGGGTTTTCCTCAAGGGCGCGCCTGACCTCCTCCACTTTGAGCCGGTCGTGAGTCGGGCAGTAGCCTTCCCAGAAATAGCACTTCTTGTCGATGTGCTTGGCGATGTAGCGGCCGAGGTTGCGGTCGGGCACCAGCAGCAGCTCGTCGGCGTCGATGGAGCGCGCCACGTTGACGGCGTTGGAGCTTGTGCAGCAGATGTCGCTTTCAGCTTTGACGGCGGCGCTGGAGTTGACGTAGGTGACCACCACCGCTTCAGGATGCTGCGCTTTGAGATCCTTGAGCCCTTCGGCGGTCACCATGTCCGCCATCGGGCAGCCGGCATCGGCGCGGGGCAGCAGCACGATCTTGTCGGGCGCGAGGATCGCAGCGCTTTCGGCCATGAAATGCACACCGCAGAAAACGATCACTTCACGGTCGGTGCGCGCGGCTTCCATGGAGAGGCCGAGCGAGTCGCCGGTGATATCGGCGATCTCCTGCACTTCGTCCCGTTGATAATTATGGGCCAGAATCAGGGCGTTGCGCTCGCGCGCCAGACGCTTGATTTCCTGTTTGATTTCTTCCTGGTTCATAAGCACGCCTTCCGTGTGAAGGAAATAGATGCGGTATACTAGAGTAAAACCCCTGATATGTCAAACCTTTATCTACCCTTTCCGGCTTGACAGTTCGGCGCCGTTGGCGCTATTCTCATCTTTTTTCGCCATCTTCCTATTGGGTTTTCCCCCTGACACGCGAGAGGTTCTCACCCTATGTTCGGAATCGGTATGCCGGAATTACTGCTTATTCTCGGTCTGGCGCTTATCGTCATCGGCCCCAAGAAACTGCCCGATGTGGCCAAGGCCTTGGGGCGTGGAATGGCCGAGTTCAAGCGCGCCACCGAGGACCTCAAGAATACCATCAATACCGAATCTCAGGTAGCCGAAACACGCGAACGGCTGCAGCGTGAAGGCAAAATAAAGGTTCCTGGCGCGCAGGCCGACGGGGAGGAGGGGACCGCACCCGAAGAGTCTTCCGCTTCTAAAGCGGATGAGGAGCAGACTGCCGCTGCAGAACGGGCCGCCGGCGAAGATGCCGGCTGGGAGGTTCGTAATGGCAAACAGTGAATCCATCGGTGACGATCTGCCGTTTACTTCTCATCTTGAGGAACTGCGCAAGCGCCTGATGATCTCGGTTGGCGCCTGGCTGGTCTGTTTTCTGGGCAGTTACGCTTTTGCCGAAAAGCTCTTCGGGTTTATCGCCGATCCGGTGCGCCGGGCGCTCCCCGAGGGGCAAAAGCTGGTGTTTATCACGGCCACCGAGCCGTTCTTCACTTATCTCAAAGTTGCGGCCCTGGCCGGTCTGCTGGTGGCGCTGCCGATTATCCTGTGGCAGATCTGGGCGTTTATCGCCCCCGGCCTTTATTCCCACGAGAAACGCTTTGCCGTGCCCTTTGTGGGGGCAAGTTTTCTCTGTTTCGCCGCAGGCACCTATTTCGGCTTCTTTCTGGTCTTCCCGCAGATTTTCAAGTTTCTCATCGAGTTCGGCCTTGGCGGCGGTGTGGAAGCGATGCTCTCCATGGGGGCCTACCTGAGCATCTCCGCCAAACTGCTGCTGGCCTTCGGCCTCGTTTTCGAACTGCCGATCCTGATGTTTTTTCTCGGCCGCATGGGTGTTATCGACCATCACTGGCTGCACCGCAACCGCAAGTATGCCCTGCTGCTGGCCTTTGCCCTGGGGGCGATGCTGACTCCGCCGGATATTTTTTCCCAGACGGCCCTGGCGGTGCCGTTCGTGATCCTGTATGAGGCCAGCGTGTGGATTGTTCGCTTCACCGGCAAGAAACGGCGCGAGGAGGATGAGGAAGAGAAGGCTGAAGAAGGGGGCTCGGCAGAAGGTTGATGGCAAACGCGCTTGAAATCCAGGGTCTGCATAAATCCTTCGACGGCCTTGAGGTGGTCCGCGACCTGTCCTTTCACATCGCGCCGGGGGAGATTTTCGGGCTGCTCGGTCCGAACGGCGCCGGCAAAAGCACCACCATCAACATGATTGCCGGGGTGACCCGGCCGAGTGCTGGACACATCGAGGTGTTCGGCCATGACACCCGCGCCGATTACCGCACCACCCGGCGCCTGACCGGGGTCATGCATCAGGAGATTGTGACCGACAATTTCTTCACTATCGGCCAGGCACTTCAGTTTCATTCCGGCTATTACGGGGTCGCCGATGATCCTGCCTGGCGAAACCTGCTGATCGAACGACTGGGGCTTGGTCCGCACCTGGAAAAACCGATGATGAAGCTCTCCGGCGGACTCAAGCGGCGCTTCATGGTGGCCAAGGCCCTGATCCACCGTCCCCGGCTGCTGATTCTCGATGAGCCGACTGCCGGCGTCGATGTCGAGCTACGGCGCACCCTGTGGGACTTCGTGCGGGAAATCAACCGCGATGGAACCACCGTGCTGCTCACCACTCATTACCTGGAAGAGGCCGAAGCCATGTGCGAGCGCCTGGCCATCATGAATTACGGCCGGCTGGTGGCGCTGGAGCGCACCTCGGAGCTGCTGGCGCGCCTTGATGGCCGCACGGTCGTGCTGCACCTTCAGCGCCCCCTTGATGCGCTGCCGGCCGAGCTGACCCGCCTCGGCGCCGAGTGGCGTCCTGAACGCTCAGTGCTGAGCATCCCCCTGCCGAAGGACATGACTGTTATCGAGTTGCTGGCCAAGCTGCACCGGCTCGATCTGCCGATTGCCGATCTGGAGGTGCGCCGTGCAGGCCTGGAGGAGATTTTCATCGAATTGACCGGGATGGAGCGCAGCGGGCACGAGGTGAAGGCATGAATGGAGAGCAGGCGCCCGCGTGGAATTCCTGGCGACCGTTCTGGACTCTTCTGCGGCGCGAGGTGTGGCGTTTCTGCAAGGTGTCGGCGCAGACTTTGCTGACGCCGATCATTACCGCCTCCTTGTACCTGTTCGTGTTCGGCGCCACACTGGGAGACCGCATCGCCGTGGTGGAGGGTTTCAGCTACGCACAGTTCGTGGTGCCGGGGCTGATCCTGATGGGGGTGATCAATAATTCCTTCGCCAACGCCTCCTCGTCGCTGTTCGTGGCGCGCTATATCGGCAACATTCTCGATCTGCTGGTGACGCCGATCACCGCCACGCAGTTCATTTTCGCCTACACTCTGGCTTCCATGCTGCGCGGCCTGCTGGTGGGGCTTGCCGTGTGGGGCATTTCCACCTTCTTTGCGCCGCTGCCCTGGATCAACCCGTTCGGGGCGGTGGTCATGGCATTGCTGGCGAGCTTCCTGTTCGCCCAGTTCGGCATTATCGCCGCTCTTTACGCCAACACCTTCGACGCTCTATCCATGTTCAACAATTTCCTGATCCTGCCGTTGATCTATCTGGGCGGCGTGTTCTACCCGATCTCGATTCTGCCAGCCCCCTGGGAGGGGCTCTCACGCCTCAATCCACTGTTCTACCTGATCGAAGGGTTCCGGCATGCCCTGCTGGGAGAAGGGGATATCGCTTTCGGAACCGCCTTCAGTGCGGCGGCGGCCATGGCGGCTGTTCTGTTCGGCTGGGCTGCCTGGCTGATCGGGCGCGGGTATAAACTGCGCAACTGAATTATTTACTCAGCAGAGCAGCCGTAGAGGTTAGCTGCCGGATCGGCGGGTTGGCCGGATTCCGGGGTGACCTGCGGGAGGGGAGGGCAGCCCGCCAGCAACAGGGCTGCCGTCAGAACAACTAAGAGCAGTATGGCGCGCATCGCAACACCTCCAGGCAGGAGACTCAGAAATAACCGATAAATCCGATCCGGATGCTTTCATCGATGGTGCGGGTGCTGCCGTTGTCCGGCTTGAGCCGCACATTCTGGTAGCCCAGATAGACTTTGACGCGTGGTACCGCAGCGTAGGTCAGGCGCACCTCGCTCTCCATCAGGCGGTCGGAATCAAGAAAAGAGAAGATTTCAGGTGCATAGGCGAATCGCCCGTCCACGCCCAGGCCGCCAAGGCGCGGCGGGGCATAGGTGGCGCGTGCGCCGACGCCCAGATTGAGAAAGTCAAAGTTGTCGTTGGTGTTGCCGCCGTAGATTTTGCCGCCCACACCGAGCTCGAGGCCGGGGATGTTGCCCGGTTCGCCGGTGAAATCGAGCCCCAGGCTTCCCAGAAAGGTTTCTTCCTCGTCATTGTAGAGAAAGCGGGCATTGACCGAGGTCGCGCCGTATTCATCGCGGGCCAGGCCGTGGGCGTAGCCGAGTTGGAAGCTGTCGTCGTTGAAGCCGAGATCGATGCTGTCTGCCGCGGCAAGCGAAGCTGATAGGCACAGGCAGGTGGTAAGTAAAAGAATAAACCGCATGGCATTTCTCCTTGAAAAAAATTGTCATAGACTATGACATAACCTCGCCAGCGGGGCAAGATCAAGCGTACGACATTCAGCGTTATGCCCGAGGGATGCTGACCTCAGGCAAGGGTCAGCACGACCACCCCGGCCAGCATAAGGGCCGCTGCCGGCAGACGTTGCCGCAGGCCGGGTTCACGAAGCAGCAGTGCTCCGGCAAGTACTGTCAGCAGAATACTCAGGCGCTTGACCGCGATCACATAGGGAACCAGGGTCAGGCTTATGGCCAGCATCTGGCAGAGGGTCGTCAGCCCACCACACAGCCCGATTGCCGCCAGCAATCGCCACGGCAGCGGTCCGATGGGGGATCTGGCGCGCCGCACCACGATCAGGGGCAGCAGACCAAGAGCGATGGCGGCATTGATGGAGACGGCCCATAAAAGGGGGGAGGAGTTGTTGACCCCGATTTTGTCGATGTTGGCGGTCAGGCTCCAGATCAGCGCCACCAGCAGCATCAATCGGGCGCCGCGCTCATGCCACAGTGCCTTCAGCGGAGCAAGCAGGCCTGTTCTGTTTTTGTTGATATTGAGCAGATAGGCGCCGGCAACGATCAGTGCAACGCCGATGGCTCCCCAGGGTCCGGCATTCTCGCCCACAATCAGCGGTGAGGTGACCAGAAGAAACAGGGGCGTGAAGGTGATCAGGGGAACGCAGAGGGAGATGTCCGAAGCGCGCAGCGCATGCATGTAGAGCACTGCAGTGATGACGTTGAGCAGTCCCCCAACTGCCAGAGCCGGCCAGAATCCAGCTTGTGGCATTACCGGTGCGGAAAGCAGAATCGGCGGCAGCAGAAACGGCACCGCAAGCAAGCGCCAGGCCCAGGCCACCACCAGGGGGTCGGCGCCTGCATTCAGACCTTTCTTGGCGAAGATGTCTTTGCCCGATTCAAAAAGGGCAGTGAGCAGCGCGAGGGGAAGCCACATGTCCCGGTCACCGTTAGCTCATTTATAAAAAAACCCGCCGGTGAAAGGCGGGTTGACGGGGCGAAGGTCAGATGTCGACCATCTGGTCGAGCACTGATTGCTCGGAAGGCTCGCGTCCTTCTTCCCGGGCCATGCTCTGGATCAGGAGCTGCCCGCCGATGCTGGCCGTTTTGCGTACCAGGTTGTCGGCCTCATCCGGGTTGCGTCGCTTGAAGGCCTCGATGATTTTACGGTGTTCATCCACCGAGATCTGCATGCGGCCGGGCAGTGAAAGGCTGGCCAGGCGGGGGCGGTTGAACTTCATGACCAGCTGATTGATCAGCTCCGCAAGTTTTTCATTGCCGGCGGCACGAATGAACAGTTCGTGAAATTCGTTGTGCACCCGGTAGAATGTCTTGACATCGCCTTCATCGGCAAGCTGCTGCAATCTGGTGTTGATTGTCTCCAGCCGCTCGATATCTCTGTCCGATAGATTTTTGGCCGCCATTCGAGCGGCATAGCCCTCCAGGATCGCTTTGATGGCGTAGAATTCTTTGACATCACGCTCTGAAAGGGCGGTGACGACTGCACCTCTGCGGGGAATGACGGTCAGATATCCCTCGGACTCCAACTGCCGGAAGGCTTCCCTGATAGGTGTGCGGCTGATTCCGAAACGTTCCGCCAGTTCCGGCTCGGCCACTTTTTCGCCGGGCTTGAGAACGCCGCGCAGGATGGCATCGCGAATCGTCTCGAGAATTTTTTCCCGCAGGGTCTGGTGTCGTTCTATCGGCTTTTTTTTCACCTGTATTCTCCCCACATTGGACTTGCCCAATTGTATACAGTATACAGTTGCTGTCAAGGCTTTTCCCGAATATAAAGGAAAAAAGATTTATATTGGGTCAATGGAGCGAGACGAGTGACTGGACAGGGCAAAGAGATGGCTTTTCAGGAGGTGGGGTCATCTTTGAGCAGAGTCCCTCTCAACACACCCTTTTTCCCGTATTTGGCCTGAAGCTTGTCGACGGCCTGATCCAGGCGGTAGAGGCGGTCACGGTTTTCATCCTCGAAAAGGTCGGTCTGTCCGCTCCCGAGGGGTTCAAGGCTTGACAGGGTAATTCCTAGTAAACGGATCGGCATGCCAGGGTCGGTCTTTCCTATTAAATTTATCGCTTCCTGAAATATGGCGCTTCCGTTGCTGATTCCGAAGTCCAGCGTCTTTGACTTTGTGATGGTGGAGAAATCTGCATATTTCACCTTGAGGGTTACCCGGTTGCCCTGCATCGCTTTTCGGCGCAGACGAGAAGCGACCCTTTCGCTCAACGACAGCAGCGCCCGGCGTATCTCGAGGGGATCGAGAAGATCAAATTCAAAGGTATCTTCGTGCCCCACCGATTTGATCTCTTCGTCGCTCAAAACAGGGCGTGCATCGATCCCGCGGCACAACTCATAAAGGCGCGCCCCGTTTTTGCCGAAATGCCTTCTGAGTACTTCAAGGGAGAGAGTTCTCAATCCGGCAACAGTGGATATTCCGTAGGCGGCAAGCTTCTCCTCCGCCGTGCGCCCTACGCCCCAGAGTGCCGAAACAGGCAGCGACAGCAGAAAGTCATCGATTTGCTCGGCGGTGATCTCTTTCAAACCATCCGGCTTGGCCGCCTCTGAAGCCAGCTTGGCCAGAAATTTATTGGGGGCGATCCCGGCACTGACCACCAGTCCCGTCTCGATCCGGACACGTTCCCGGATCTGCCGGGCAATTTCGACCCCGCTTCCAAAAAGGGCTCTGCTGCCGGTGACATCGAGGAAAGCCTCATCCACCGACAGGGGTTCGATCTGATTGGTGAATTGTGCGAAAATAGCGAAGATCCGGCGACTGACCTGGCGGTAGCGCTCCATGCGCACTGGCAGAACCTCTGCCTGGGGGCAGAGTTGAACCGCACGGGCCATGGGCATGGCCGAGTGAACCCCGAAGGCACGCGCCTCATAGGAGGCTGCGCATACCACCCCCCGTCTTCGGTGCCCCCCCACCACCACAGGACGACCGCGTAGATGGGGCTGATCATGCTGCTCCACCGAGGCGTAGAAAGCGTCCATATCCAGGTGTAGTATGCAACGGTCCTTCGTGGTTTCCATCGTTATGGCTGAATAACTCCCCGGGCATGTGGAATTGATTGATCTTGTCGCTGTTTTGTTGCTAAAATCTGGTCTTACCACTAAGCCAGATGGGGTTATGGCATGACCACTGTATTCAGGCCGATTCGGCCTAAAAAGATTTCTGAAGAGATTGTCTCACAAATCAAGGATCTGATCACCTCCGGCGAGCTTAAACCCGGCGACCGCATACCTTCGGAGCGCGAACTGGCGCAGATGCTGGGAGTCAGTCGGCCTTCCGTGCGTGAGGCCATTATGGTCCTCGATGCCATGGGGCTTCTCGAAGCACGCCAGGGGGGCGGGACCTATGTCCGTTCCTTGACCGCGGGGGCCCTCAATGATCCGCTGGCGACCATGGTCGAGGAAAATCCAGGCCTGCTCCATGCTCTTGTTGAGGTCCGCATGGGGCTTGAGACCTGGGCGTCCTATCTGGCAGCCAAACGCGCGACACCTCTTGAGATTGAAAAGATGGGGGAGCTTCTTGCCACCATGAAGGCGCAGGCTGTTCGTGGCGGTTGGGACGCCGAAGTCGATTCCCAATTCCATTATGCCATCACCGCGGCGACCCATAACACCCTGCAGATGCACGTCCTCAATACCATTCATTCACTTTTCCATAAAACCATTCAGGTGGCATTGACCGAATTGTATCGCAAGGAAGGGATGGTGGAACACTTGCTGGAGCAACATCAGGCCATATATCAGGCGATTGCCAATGGCCGGCCTGAAGAAGCGCGCCAGGCCATGCAGGCGCATCTGTCCCTGGTCGAAGATAAAATGTCCGAACTGCTTACCGAGCAGACAGCCGTTTGAATCGCTGAGGAAAATTTTTTAAAGAGACATAAAAAAGGCAGCCTTTTGCAGGCTGCCTTTTTTATGTGAGGAGGAAATACGGTTCAGGCCGTGTGTAAAAAGCTTAACGGCCGCCGCGTCCGGCCACCTGGATGCGAACAAGAGCCCGATCCAGAGCGGCTTTCATGATGGCAAATTCCTTGTCTTCAGGAGAGAGCTTCTTCAATGCTTCCTCGGCACGGCCGAGAGCCTGCTTGGCTCGCTCCAGGTCAATTTCGTCTGAGGGTTCGGCGGTTTCGACCAGAATCGTCACATGATCGTTTTCTACCTCGACAAACCCCCAGTTGACCGCAACATGGTAGATTTCACCACCTTTGCGGTAATTGAGTTCTCCGATGCGCAAGGTGGTCAGCAACGGGGTATGAGAGGGAAGAATCCCGAATTCACCCACCAGACCGGGAGCCGTGATTTCATCCACTTCCTCCGAAAGCACGCGGCGGTAAGGGGTGACCAGGTCGATTTTCAACTTCTCTGCCATGAGCGAATGCCCTTTTCCGGAAGGGGTGGGGAGAGCACTCTCCCCACCTGCTTCGTTATCTTGATGTTACGCGGCCAGCTTCTTGGCCTTTTCGATCGCTTCCTCGATGGTTCCCACCAGGTAGAAGGCCTGCTCCGGCAGGTTGTCGTGCTTGCCTTCAACGATCTCCTGGAAGCCACGGATGGTGTCTTTGAGCTCCACGTATTTACCCGGCGCGCCGGTGAAGACCTCAGCGACATGGAAAGGCTGGGACAGGAAGCGCTGAATTTTGCGTGCCCGGGCGACAATGAGCTTATCGTCTTCGGAAAGCTCGTCCATACCGAGGATGGCGATGATGTCCTGCAGGTCTTTGTAGCGCTGGAGGATGAACTGAACATCGCGAGCGACTTTATAGTGCTCTTCGCCGACGACCTGCGGGTCGAGAATGCGGCTGGTGGAGTCAAGGGGGTCCACCGCGGGGTAGATGCCGAGTTCGGCAATCTGACGCGACAGAACCGTTGTCGCATCCAGGTGAGCAAAGGTCGTGGCCGGCGCCGGGTCGGTCAGGTCGTCGGCGGGGACGTAAATGGCCTGAACCGAGGTGATGGAGCCTTTGTCTGTCGTGGTAATACGTTCCTGAAGCTCGCCCATTTCGGTGGCCAGAGTCGGCTGATAACCAACCGCAGAGGGAATGCGGCCAAGCAGTGCCGAAACTTCCGAACCCGCCTGGGTGAAGCGGAAGATGTTGTCGACGAACAGCAGCACGTCCTGGTTTTCTTCGTCGCGGAAATATTCCGCAACCGTCAGGGCGGAAATGGCGACGCGGGCGCGTGCCCCGGGGGGCTCGTTCATCTGCCCGTAAATCAGGGCAGCTTTGTCGAGAACGCCGGAGTCCTTCATCTCATGCCACAGATCGTTGCCTTCGCGAGTACGCTCACCGACACCGGCAAAGACGGAAAAGCCACCGTGCTGCTTGGCGATGTTGTGAATCAGCTCCATGATCAGAACTGTTTTACCGACGCCCGCGCCGCCGAACAGGCCGATTTTACCACCGCGGGCGTAGGGAGCGAGCAGGTCGACGACCTTGATGCCGGTTTCAAATGCTTCAACGGTGGTGGACTGGCTGACGAAATCCGGAGCGGGGCGATGAATTTCCCATTCCGTTTCAGCGCCGACCGGACCGGCCTCGTCGACAGGCTCGCCAACCACATTCAGGATGCGGCCGAGGCATTTGCGACCGACAGGCATAACGATCTGCTTGGCCGTGTCGAGAACCTCCTGGCTACGTACCAGACCTTCGGTGGAGTCCATGGCGATGGTGCGGACGGTGTTCTCGCCGAGATGCTGCGCGACCTCGAGAACCAGATTCCACTCCTCATTGGAGATGGCGGGATTGGAAACCTTGAGTGCGTGATAGATTTCAGGCAGTTTGCCGGGCTCGAATTCCACGTCGACGACCGGGCCGATGACCTGGATGACTTTTCCTTTATTCATGATGAACCGTTCCTCCTTTATTTCACCGCGGCGGTGAAGGGGTAATCCGTTTACTTGATGGACTCGGCGCCAGAGATAATTTCCATCAGTTCTTTGGTGATGGCGGCCTGGCGGGCCCGGTTGTATTGCAGAGTCAGCCGTCCGATCATTTCGGAGGCATTCTTGCTGGCGCTGTCCATGGCGCTCATGCGCGCACCGTGCTCCGATGCCACAGATTCAAGCAGGGCTCGGAAAATCTGAACCTCGACATTCTTGGGCAGCAGTTGCTCAAGTACTTCGCCACGGTTGGGCTCGTACAGATAGTCGACCACATGCTCTTCCTCAACCGTTTCTCGGGGAACGACCGGAAGAACCTGAGTGATGGTCGCCTCCTGACTGATGGCGCTGCGGAACGCGTTGTAGGCCAGGTAGACGACATCGTATTTTTCTTCCTGATATTGCTCGACGATGTCCTGACCAAGCAGGGCCGCGGTGCTGTAGGTGATCGAACCGGTGATATTCTCGTGCACCTTGACGATATTCATGCCGGGGCGGCGCTTGAGGTAATCATTGCCTTTGCGGCCGATAATCATCAGGTCGATCTGCTCGAAGCCTTCTTCGTTGTTACGAATAAAGCGCTCCGCGGCTTTGCTGATGTTGGCATTGAACCCGCCGCACAGGCCGCGGTCGGCCGTCATCAGAATGACCAGGGCACGACGCTTTTCGCGTTGCAGCAGCAGCGGATGCGATTCGGGGTCTTCCCGCAATGCGAGGCTGGCCAGCACATTGGACATCTTATCCGCGTAGGGGCGGGCCGCTACAACAGCGTCCTGTGCTCGGCGCAGCTTGGCCGCGGACACCATTTTCATCGCCTTGGTGATCTGGCGGGTGTTCTTGACCGTGCCGATTCGTTTTTTGATTTCCTTAAGATTCGCCATTTATCCTGACCTTCCCGCCGTGCCTAAGCAACGACGAACTGTCCTTTGAATTCATCCAGAGCCGACTTGATGCGACTTTCGAGTTCATCGTCGAGCGCCTTTTTGGTGCGGATATCCTCAAGCAACTGGGCGTGCTTCGATTCCACAAAAGTATAAAGTTCGCTTTCGTAGCGCTGAATCTCGTTGACGGGATACTCGTCAATATAGCCGTTGTTGGCGGCATAGATAATCATGACCTGCTTCTCAACCGGCAGGGGCTGATACTGACCCTGCTTGAGGATCTCAACCAGACGTGCGCCACGGTTGAGCTGGCGCTGGGTTGCGGCGTCGAGGTCGGAGCCGAACTGGGCAAAGGCCGCCATCTCGCGATACTGGGCGAGTGCAAGGCGCAGCGTGCCGGCCACCTGTTTCATGGCCTTGATCTGGGCAGAGCCGCCGACGCGGGAAACGGAGAGGCCGACGTTGATGGCAGGACGCACACCTGAGTAGAACAGATCGGTCTCAAGGAAAATCTGGCCGTCGGTGATGGAGATGACGTTCGTCGGGATGTACGCCGAAACGTCTCCCGCCTGAGTTTCGATGATCGGCAGGGCGGTAAGGGATCCGGCGCCCATGTCGTCGTTGAGCTTGGCGGCACGCTCCAGCAGGCGACTGTGCAGGTAGAAAACGTCACCCGGGAAGGCCTCGCGCCCCGGCGGACGGCGCAGCAGCAGGGAGAGCTGGCGGTAGGCAACGGCCTGCTTTGAGAGGTCGTCATAAATAATAACCGCGTGCTTGGCATTGTCGCGGAAGTATTCGCCCATGGTGACGCCGGTGTAGGGCGCGATGAACTGCAGCGGGGCGGGCTCGGAGGCCGTTGCCGCGACGACAATGGTGTAATCCATGGCGCCGTGCTGCTTGAGCTTGTCGACCACCTGGGCCACGGTAGAGCGCTTCTGGCCGATGGCGACATAGATGCAGATGCAGTTCTGACCCTTCTGGTTGATGATGGCGTCAACGGCAACCGCGGTCTTGCCGGTCTGCCGGTCGCCGATGATCAGCTCGCGCTGGCCGCGGCCGATGGGAACCATCGAGTCGATCGCTTTGAGACCGGTCTGCAGCGGTTCATGAACCGATTTGCGGGCGACGATGCCGGGTGCCTTGACTTCGACCTGGCGGGATTCGCCGGATTTGATTTCGCCCTTGCCGTCGATCGGAATACCGATGCCGTTCACAACGCGGCCGACCAGTTCTTCGCCGACGGGAACCTGAACAATCTTCTCGGTGCGCTTGACAACCGCGCCTTCCTTGATGTGCTCGTAGTCGCCGAAGATCGCGGCGCCGACATTGTCCTCCTCGAGGTTGAGGACCATGCCCATGACACCGCCGGGGAATTCGAGCAGCTCGCCGGCCATGGCCTTGTCGAGTCCATGAATGCGGGCAATTCCGTCACCGATGGTGATGACGGTACCGGTTTCGCTGACCTCGACCTCCCGGCCGAAATTCTTGATCTGCTTCTTGATGATCGCGCTGATTTCTTCCGCTTTGATTTGCATAATGACCTTCTCACCCCTTCGTTAATGTATCTTCAATTCTTTTCAGTTGCGTACTGAGGCTGCCATCGAAAACCCGACCCCCGATTTCGGCTTTGAGCCCGCCGATCAGCTCGGGGTTGACCTTGGTGTCCAGAATGACCTTTTTGCCGGTCTGCTTTTCGAGTCCGGCGCGGATAACCTTGGTCTGTTCTTCGTCCAGGTCCGAAGCCGCCGCCACCTGTGCGCGCAGAATGCCTGAAAGCTCGTCTGCAAAGCGCCGGTATTCGGCTACGATTTGCGGTAGGACCTGGAGGCGTCCTTTTTCGAGAAGCAGACCCAGGAAATTTCTGATCGGGGCCGAAAGCTTGAGCTTTTTGGCCACTTCGGTCAGGATCGCGGAGCGTTTCTCGAAGGGAAAGGTCGGGCTGGAGAGCACCAGCCGCAGGTTTTTCTCTTCGGAAAAGGCGGCGAGAAAGCCGTCCAGTTCATCCGCAAATTGATCCACCTTCTTCTGCTCGGTCCCTATTTCAACCAGGGCGCGGGCATATCTTTTGGAAATCGCGCTGACACTCAACTTAATTCTCCCGCCTTCTGCATTTTCTGCATGTATTCGTCAACCAGACGCTTCTGGTCGGCGTCAGTGAAATTCTTCTTCAACATTTCGCGCGCCAGAGAGATCGCCAGAGATGCGGCTTCCTCACGCAGTTCACGGGTCGCCTTGGAGACCTCCTGCGCTGCGGCCCGCTCCGAATCCTTGGCCATCTTTTCGGCCATCTCCCGAGCGTTTGCCAGGATCCGCTCGCGCTCAAGCTCCCCTTCGCGACGGATTTCCTCTTCGATCTCGGCGATCTCTTCAGAGGCGTCTTTGAGCTTGGCTTCGTATTCGGCATGCTTGGCTTCAGCCTCACGACGGGCCTTTTCCGCTTCTTCCAACGCTTTTTCCAGACTCTCGCGGCGGCTCGCCAACCCACGCTTGATCGGCTTGGTGACGAAATAGACCAGAATGCCGACCACGACCGCGAAATTCAGGACGCGGAAAATGAAGTCTTTCAGCAAAGCGCCGCTATCGGCGTGATGACCGCCGCCGGCGGCCATGGCCGAGGCTGCACCGAGAACGGCGGCGAAGGTCAGGACGGCAACGGCAGTTGCGCGCAAAGTTCTCATACCCATGGAATTAAAGACTCCTACCTAAGACTTTTGATGCCACTTGCTTGGCCAGGTCTTCCGCCTCGCCGCGCAGCCCCTTGCGGGCCTCCTCGGCTTGCTTTGCGACCTGGTCGCGTACGCTTTTGATCTGTGCTGAAGATTTCTTCTGCGCCTCGGCCAGAATGCGCCCTTCTTCCTCGGCAGCAGCGTTTCGCAGGGCTGCACGCTCTTCACCGGCCCTGGTTTTGGCTTCGTGAAGTTTTTCGCGGTACGCTTTCATTCTGGACTGAATCTCGTCCTCGAGTTCGCGGGCACGCTCGTGCCCACCTTCCGTCGCCTGGCGCCTTTCCTCCATCACCCTCAACAGGGGGCGATAAAGCAGGAAATGAAGCAGAACCAGGAGGATAATGAAATTGCCGAATTGCAGGAACAGGGTCCAATCGAGACTGATCACCGAAATACCTCGTCAAATGCTTGGTTTTGCGGAAGCCGCCCTGATGGGTCGACATACTGTATACAAGGTGAGGTTGAAATAAAAAAATGTTTGCCGTGCGGCAAAACAGGGAATAGCTAACACAGCCGCTTTTCCCTTGTCAAGAATCTTTTGGCGCAATCATAGGTTTTCGTATGTCCGGTTTTCCCGTGGAGGGCTCAGTGGTAGGTGGCGGATTCGATTTCGCTTAAATGAGTCATGATGGCTTCGCGGTGAAGAGGGGCCAGGTCGATAAACTGCAAGCCCATGCCCGGAGGGAATGCAGGCTTGGATGCATTCTCCGGGCGGTTACACCAGGCAACGCGCGCTCGACAGCGGATCGGCTCATGGCAGGAGGGCAATTGAAACTCGATGAGGAGACGGGTACCTGTTGAATGCAGGGCGCTGGTCTGAAGATACATTCCTCCGACACTTAAATCGAGAGCCACTCCGCCCTCGGTAAGCTGTTCATTGCGCCCGATGCGGACCGGGGCGTTGGCCTTCTGGCGCGGTTGCCGATTACGGGGCGAATAAAAGGTCATGAGCTCGAACCTGTGTCCTGAATGAAAATAAAAGACGTGATTTTGCATTTTATTCATAATTTGCCGGCATTGCCAGATGTATTATGTCTGGCGGAGACCAACATTGATTCGATTTTGAAAAAAGCCTCGCCTTAAATACTAAGCCCGGGCGTACATGAAACGCCCGGGCTTAGTATTTTGTTCTACTCTGTATCTATGGTCTGACTCGGATCAGCGTTGTTGCGCCGCCTTTTTCTCTTGAGGGGCAACCCCTTTGACCAGTCCCAGCATCATCAGCACGGCCGGGATCAGCTGGGCAGCGACGATCAGTGCGCAGAAACCGAGAAACATCCATACCACCAGTCCGCTGTGATCGGTCCGCGTTCCAGCGGCAAAGGCTGGTGCGGCAGAAACTAAAATGGTTGCCAGTGTGGTCAGCAGGGTTCTCATGGTGGTCATAGCGTCCTCCTTGGTGTTGCCGGGTGATAAGGGAAAAATTGGCATGTCACATGCCGCTCGTAATCTCTTCAGCGGGATTCGGGTTTATGCGCTCCGCGAAACATCCCTTTCAGCATCGCGGCGAAAAGGGTCAATCCGGGCAGAAGCTGAAAAACGACGATCGCTGCCAGAAAGGCCAGAAAAAGTTTGCCGACCAGGCCATCACCAGCGACCGAGGTTCCGAATCCGGCAAAAGCGTTACCGGTTGCGGCGGAAAGTGCCAGTGTCAGAGTGATGATCTGTTTTTTCATGACGGCCTCCTTTTTGTTCGGCATTTGATTATCTTATTTAGCATCAGCCGTGCCGGAATTGAGGAAAACTTTAAGGAGAACTCTAAACCACTGGAAAAAAACAGAAAAATTATTTCATCATAAGGGTCGACGGACGTTTGAAAGAGCACGACGTATAAAATTTTTATACGAAAAAAGCCTGCCCGTTCCTTTATATTTTTGGAACGGGCAGGCTAAGTCTTTGAAATGAATTAGTTTATTTTTTCGGGCACAGTTGTATGTATAAAAGATACACCGCCTGAAAGCAAAATTATACGATCAGGGGGTGGCGGCCGTGGTTGCTTTCTCGCTGAAATCGTTTGTCAGGTCTTCCAGGCGGCGGAAATCCTGCAATACCGAGACGGCTTCGAGAACGTATGGGTCCTCGGCTGTCTTTTCCGCCCACAGCGCCTTGCGTTCTTCCTCCGAGAGATCACGGTCTTCAGCGGCATCTTCCGCATGTAACGCAGCCATGCCATGAAAAGGGCGATTCTCTCGTTCGTTCTGCAGCTGTTGATGACGCTCGCGGGCCTGATCGATGTGCAGAGGATAGGTGGTGTCGGCCATGCGCTCGCGGACGCGTTCCGCCTCGCGGGCGATTTCGGTCAGCTCTTCGTTTTCGGCCGCGCGCGCCAGGCTGCGTTTTTCAAGTTTCTGCACGGGAGGGGAGGCGGGCCAGGTGGAAAATTCGGCGGATGAAACCTGGTCCCAGGGCAGGGAGTGTTCAAGGTACTGCTCTCCGCTTTCCACATGGCGCAGACGGTCGGGCAGGACAATGTCGGGAACGACGCCGCGATACTGGGTCGAGTCACCACTGATGCGGTAAAATTTCTGGATGGTGACCTTCATCGCTCCCAGCGGGCGGTACTTGTCCATATTGGGAAACGGCAGGCTGCGGTCGAGGTCGATGACCGCCTGAACCGTCCCTTTGCCGTGGGTGTGCTCGCTGCCGATGATCACCGCCCGGTCATAGTCCTGCAGGGCGCCGGCGAGAATTTCAGACGCCGATGCGCTGAATTTATTGACCAGCACTACCAGCGGACCCTCGTAAGCGACGCTTTCATCCTTGTCGGTGAGGGTTTCGATCCTGCCATCCGCGTTCTTGACCTGAACGACCGGCCCCCCCTCTATAAACAGTCCGGCGACCGAAACGGCATCGGCCAGTGCTCCGCCGCCGTTGTTGCGCAGATCCAGCACAAGCCCCTCAATGCCGGCCTTGACCAGGCGTTCAAGCTCTTTGCGTGTGTCATCGGTGGAGTTACGTCCGCCTCCGTTCAGGCCGCCCTCGAAGTCCCGGTAGAAACTGGGGATTTTGATGTAGCCGTAGGATCTCTCCTTGTCGGGCAGGGGCAGTACTGCTGATTTGACGAAGGTCTCCTCGATCTGCACCACATCGCGTACAATGGGGATGACGACCCTTCGACCGTCGGGTTTTCGGACATGCAGGCGGACCTCGGTGCCCTTTTTGCCGCGAATCAGCCTGACGGCATCCCGCAGGCGCATATCGACCACATCGACGGCGTCGTCGCTTCCTTCGCCAACGGCAAGGATGGTGTCCTCGGCTTCAAGCTGCCCCTGGCGGTAGGCCGCGCTGCCGGGAATGATGCGCACCACTTTGATGAACCCCTCTTCCTCGCGCAGCGTGGCGCCGATCCCTTCGAGAGAGCCACGCATGCTGATGTCGAAGTCTTCTTTGGTCATGGGAGGAAGGTAGTTGGAGTGCGGGTCGAAAGCGCTCGCCACCGCGTTGAAATAAAGGTCGAAATAGTCCTGACTGCGATCTTCCTGCAACTGGTTGAAAAGGTGCTCCTGGTTGTTACGTACCTTCTCGATCGCTTCAGCCCGCAGGGCCTTCTCGTCACCCTCAGTCGCATCATCATCTTCTGCCGCTGCGTTTTCCTCCAGCGCAAACAGGCGGTTGATCACCTGGAGTTTGAGGATTTTGCGCCAACGATCCCGCAACTCCTGGGGTGTTTCGCAGTATTTGATCTTGTCCGGGTCTGTTTCCAGCCATTCTTCGCGGTGCAGATCGAATCCTTCGTCCAGAAGAGAGAAAACCATCTCGCGGACATCCGCCACACGCTGTTTCATGGTTTTGGCCGCCACCTGGGGGAGGCGGACCTGGCTGCTGGCCAGCTCGTCATCGATGCGGGTCTCGAATTTTTCAAGGCGCTGTACATCTTCGCTCAGCAGGAAGCGTTTCTGTGAGTCGATCTGCTTGAGAAACAGGGTGAAGGCATCTTTGGAGAGTTGATCATCGAGCGGCTTGTGGCTGTAATGATGGCTCACCAGTTGCTGGCGGATGACGAAACTCAGCAGCCGAGCCCGGTTGAGATCAAAGGAGTCTGAGTCCGCGTCGGAGCCGACAAAGGCTGTGCCCGTCGTCGGAAGCAGGAGCAGGGGCAGAAGCAGCACAAGAAGGAGTTTTCGTGTCATACGGGTCATTTTGAATGCGCTTTTTCTCTTCGGAGGGATTCACCTGCATCTGAAAGGGGTGCGTGAGTGAATCACAGTGGTTGGAAAATCAGTCCATGGGGATCAGGCTGTGGGTTTCGGCGGCAGCCTTCGGAGCTGAGGATTTCTTATGAAAGTAAAGCACATCCGAGGGGTTTCGAGCAAGGGGGAGGATTTGAATGCACTGAAAAAAGCCTCCCCCTCCCCTGTTGCAGGGAGGGGGAGGCTGACTGTTAGCCCGGATTAGAGCAGATCTGTTTTGCGCAACGCCCACAGGGCCAGAAAATAAGAGACGATAATGACGGCGAACCAGCCGAAAACCAGCACAAAGCTCATGGGGATGACTCCTTATCTGAATTATTCGGAAAATTTTTCAGTAAAGATTTTTGGCATTTTCACTTTCAAGATCGTCGGTGGTGAACTTGCGCCGATCCATCATGCGCCACACGCAGGCAATATAGGCCAGCACGAAAGGGACCGCCAGTGCCACATAGCTCATGGCCGTCAGGGTAAAGTGACTGCTTGAGGCGTTGAAGATGGTCAGGCTGCTGGACGGATCGACCGCCGAAGGGTAAAAGGCGCTGCCATGAAAACCCGCGGTCAGCAGCAGTGACAGGGCCGTCAGAACCGTGCCGATGCCCGCCGGCCAGATGCCGCGGGTGTTGCGCCCCTTCCCGGTCATGACGACACCGGCGATCACCAGCAGCAGACCTGCACTCAGCATGATCAGGACCACCGGCATACCCAGCAGGTTCTTCAGATATTTGAACGATTCGACCGTCACCTGCCCGCTGGCCGAATCGACCGCAAAACCGTCCATGGTGACCAGCCGCATCAGCACATACAGCAGAAAGGGCAGAGCGATGGCCATGTTGATCACCACCGCACGGCGCAGCCGCTCGTGCAGGTCTTCATGCCGGATATGGTTGCAAAGGTACAGCGCCCCCAGCACCCGCGCCAGAAACACCAGGAACAGTCCCATGCTCAGGTTGAACAGAGAGAATGCCGCCTCAAGTCCGCGCAGCGAATGCAGCCAGGTCACCCGGTTGTAATCGTCGAGCGTGAAGCTCGCGCCGGTGAAAAATGTGCCGAGGGCCGCTCCCACCAGCAGCAGCCCGACGCTGCCGTTGATGAACATAAAGGCTTCGTAGGTGCGCGCTCCCAGCAGATTGCCCGGCTTGGTGCGGAATTCATAGCTTACGGCCTGCAGCACGAAGGTGGCGAGAATCAGCATCCATACCCAGTAGGCGCCGCCGAAACTGGTGGCGTAGAACAGGGGGAAGGCCGCGAAAAAAGCGCCGCCGAAAAGGACCAAAGTGGTAAACGTCAGCTCCCACTTGCGGCCCAGGGAGTTGACAATCAGTTTTTTCTCAATATCATCCTGCGCAGCAGTGAACAGCAGCGTCTGTCCCCCCTGAACGAAAGTCAGGAAAACAAACAGCGCGCCTACGACAGAGACGATCAGCCACCAGAGGTGCTGCAGGGTTGCATGGTCAAGATTGCCTATCATATCAGTCCTCCTCCGGCCCCAGGCTGATCTGCCGGGTCATAATGCGAACTTCAGCGATGAGCAGAATAGTGAACAGCACCGCAAACGTCCAGAACGTGGTCTGCACCGCGCCGGTGGTCAGATTCGATGTGGCGACCCCGACCGGCAGCATCCCCTGAATTGCCCAGGGCTGGCGTCCCACCTCGGCGACGATCCAGCCGGTCTGCGAGGCAAGATATCCCAGAAAGAGAGAGAACACGCCCAGCCAGAGAAGCCAGGGGGTATGGGCGAGGCGGCTCTTGAGGGTGTAGTAGAACAGAACCGCGAACAGCAGTGGGAAGAAGAAGCCCAGTGCCACCATGATGCGGAAGCTGTAAAAGTTGAGTGCGACGGGCGGAACGGCCTGCTCGGGGTGGGTGAGGTAGCCGTAGCCCAGATGCTGTTCGTGGGCGCGGAAGTCAGCCAGCGCTGTTGCGGCTTCTGCGTCACCGCCATTTTTGCGGGCCTCCTTGTAGGCAGCAAGCGCGGCCACCGCTTTGCGTCCGTTTTCTATTTTCTGCTCGACACTTATGATGCCGTGTTCTTCATTACCCCGCACCAGGTCGCGTATCCCGGGGACGAAGCTGTTGAAGTCGCGGTTGGCCAGAAAGGATAGCGCGTAAGGGATTTCCAGCGCGAAGTAGTGCGGTGATTGATCGTCATCGATCTGTTTGTCGCCACGCAGGATGCCGAACACATTGAGTCCGCTGCCGACCTCGCCGTCATAGAGCCCTTCGATCGCCGCCAGCTTCATGGGCTGCGCCTGGGCGACGATATGCCCCGACTCGTCACCGGAACCGGCCAGGTAGACCGAAGAGATGAAGCCGAACACGCAGGCCACCACGATGCTGCGCTTGGCCAGCAGCTTATGGCGGTCACGCAGCAGGAACCAGCAGGAAACCGCTACCACGAACAGCGCCGCCAGCACAAAGCCGGAGGCGGTGGCATGGGTAAAGCGGCTCAGCGCCGAAGGCGAGCCGAGCACTGCCCAGAAATTCTCCATTTCAAAGCGTGCCGTATCCGGATTGAACACCATCCCCACCGGGTTCTGCATCCAGCCGTTGGCCACCAGGATCCACAGCGCCGAGAGATTGGCACCGATGGCCACCATCCAGGTGGAAAACAGGTGGAATCCTTTCGAGACCCGGTCCCAGCCGAAAAACATGACGGCAAAGAAGGTGGCTTCGATGAAAAAGGCGAAGATCCCCTCGATCGCCAGCGGCGCTCCGAAGATATCCCCCACCATCCACGAATAGTTCGACCAGTTGGTGCCGAACTGAAATTCCAGAATCAGCCCGGTGGCCACACCGATGGCAAAATTGATGGCGAAGAGCTTCATCCAGAATTTGGTCAGCGTCTTCCAGCGCTCATCGCCGGTTTTGACATAGATCGACTCGAAAAAAGCCAGCAGAAACGACAGCCCCAATGTCAGGGGCACAAAAATCCAGTGATACATGGCGGTCAGGGCAAACTGGCCGCGCGACCAGTTGACCTGACTCCAGTCAATGCTCTCGAGCACGATGACCTCCATGGCAGAAAGTTGAGAGAGAGCCTCTGCAGAGGCGACTCCGGGTTCAAGGTTGTGACGATGGCGCCTGCGTCAGGTTGGAGAGAACATGGTCTGCCCGCTGCGCATCGGTTTCGAATTCCGTATTGAGAAAGTTGGGGAAGAAAAAAAGCTTGAGCACGCCGAACATGATCAGAAGCTTGATCGCAAGCAGCTTCCACAAGGTGCGCCCAAGGCGCATGGAGCGGAAACCGTCGTAGTAGAAAAGGTAGATTTTTTTAAGCATGTGGAAGAGCTTCCTTTTCCGATAGAGGTCACCAATCAAATTGTATCCCTGAGGGAGTAAATTTCCAGTGACCGACGGCACGTATAATTATAACAAAATCGGTCATAATTATACGTGCCGTGATCGGGCTGTCAAGCAATCGATGATATTTTAAAACAAAAAAAGTTCACTGCCATGATCTCCCCGCCGCTGAAAAGAAAAGGGAGCCCTACCAGAAACCGTAGGCACCGGCGAACAGGACATACAGACCCAGCAGCAGATTGGTGACCACATGGGCGATGACGGCGGCATGCAGATCGCGGGTGCGCAGAACCAGGGCTCCATACGCAAGGCCGGCGATGATTCCCACCAGCCAGCGGTTATGCTCCAGGCCGAACAGAAGCGCCGTCAGGGCGAACGCGCCCAACTGAAAGCGATCCAGCGCCACCCGGGAGAAGTCGCGCTCCATCAGCCAGCGATACAGAAAGCCGCGCCAGAAATACTCCTCGATCACCGCGATCACCAGCGCCGATCCCGCCAGCCGGACCAGAGCCAACGGCCAGCCGGCCGTCTCGGGGGCGTAGGCGCTCACCGCAGGAGCGCTGAAAGTCTCCCACGGCGGCAGAATCGCCCAGCGCCGATAAAACGTCTCAAACGCAGGCCAGTCTCGCCAGAAAGAGAGTTCTGGCAGGATCCACACCGCCCATACAGCGACCCCCACCAGAAGTGCCGGCAGCAGATGCCGCAGGTTTAAGGCCTCATAATGCCGCCAGGGACGCAGCCAAAACAAAAGCCCGGTGCAGATCAGGGTGCGCAGGGCATATCCGGCGCCGGTGCGAGGCAGGGTTTCCATCAGAATCAACCACGCGGCAAAGGGCGCGACATGATCGATCAGTATTCGGTGTGTTTGAAAGAAGGAAGAATTGGCCTGAGGCATGAATCACCGCGATAAAATCTGAGTTGATAAAGTTGCAGTCTCTGTCCGAGCCCGCAAAGAGTTGTGGGCTTCCGAACAGATTATCAGATTTTCGCCGTTTGTCCTGCTTTCTTGGAGATGCCGGTGATCCTCAGGATGATAATCCGGGTTAAAGGTCCTTGAAGGCGAAGTGTTGAATCAGCATTTCGATGGCGTCGATATCACCCGGATCGGCGATCAGGGATTTGAAGCCCGCCTCGTAGAAGTCATCATTCGCGGCGGGACGCTGCCAGACACAGGTGGCATCGAAGATGATGTTGGTGCGACCCAGAATTTCAGACGGCAGGCGCATGCGGCAGGGGTAGGTGGTGTCGGGAGTGAGAGGCTTTTCACACAGAAGCATCATCCCCTCGGTTGTGATATCGACCAGGCGACCGAGCAACTCAGCTGTCTCAAGATTGAAGACTTCCAGGTAGTAGAGAGTGTTTCTGCGTTTCTGGGCTCTTTTCTCTGCAAATTGCTCCTGGCTCACACCCGACTCCTCGCGTTGGGGTTGAGATTTGATCTTTTGAAACCAGGGTAATTAAATGAAGTTTATTCGTCAACCAAATAGTGATTATCACTTAAGAATCAAGGGAAGTAGGCGGAGAATGGAGGTTATTCTTACCCGATTTGTTCTCGAGTGGGGCGGGTGGCATGGGAACAACCTCAAGAAGCAGACCCTGCATGGCGGTTACGCGCACCAGGGAGTCTTTCTTCAGCCTGAGGTTTTGTTGGGCTGCACGGGCACGCCAGAGCTCTCCCTGGATTTCAACCAACCCTTCAGGTGAAAGTTCCTGTACCACCCGGGCCATGCCGCCGACCAGAGTGTTGCCGCGGGGGCGGGGTTCTGGATCATAGGCATGCCACACCAGGGGGAACAGAACAATGTCTTTAATGATCCAGACGGCGATGACCAGCAGCAACCACGCACGCGGCAGTCCGAACCAGATTGCCAGCAGCCACAGAACTGCAATCAGCAAGGCCAGTGCGGGCAGCTGCAGCAGTGTGTAGCGCAACAGGATACGTCGGTTCCAGCGGCGGGATTCTGGCGTCCGCGGTGCGGATTTCATGGGATTATCCTGCCTCGGCAGGCAGTGCGGCGAAGAATCGGGCGATTGCCTCCTGCACTTCGGCCGACCCTGCTGCCGTCACCGGCACATCCGGCAGCGACCGCAGAAAAGCGCGCCCGTAGCCCTTTTTTACCACCCGGCTGTCCAGAATCAGCACCACGCCGCGATCATCGCGATGGCGGATCAAACGGCCGAACCCCTGCTTGAACTTGATGACCGCCTGCGGCACGGTGTAGCTCATAAACGGATCGCCACCGCGCTGGGCAATCGCTTCGGCGCGCGCTTCAAGCACCGGTTCCGTCGGTACGCGAAAGGGCAGGCGGGTGATGATCACCTGCTCCAGGGAACGCCCCGGCACATCCACTCCCTCCCAGAAGGAATCGGTCGCAAACAGCACGCTTGAATCTTCGTCGGCGAACTGCTTCAGTAGGCGATGGCGATTGGCCTCACCCTGACGCAGGCAGTGATAGCCGCGCGCCCCGAGCACCGGCGCCAGCTCGCCATGCAGCCGTCGCAGCAGGCCATAGGCGGTAAACAGCACGAACGTGCGCCCGCCGGCCGCCAGGATGCATCGCTCGATCAGGTCCCGCGCCTGCTCGGCAAAGCCCGGGCGTCCCGGTTCCGGCAGATCGGTGGGCACCGCCACCAGCGCCTGTTCGCGGTAATCAAAGGGCGCAGGAAGCTGCAGCTCCCGCAGCCGCTCCTTCTCCGCACGCTCCAGCCCGACCCGTTCGCGCAGATAGGCGAAGGATTCACCCACGGCCAGGGTGGCGCTGGTCATCACCACCGTGCGGAAGCGCTGGTACACCGCCTGGTCGAGATTTTCCGCCACCTCCAGCGGCGCGGTGCATAAACGGGTGACCAGCATCTCCCCCCGGCCGACACGCCGCTGCGCCACTTCGAACCAGGAACATTGCCCGGCATCGGCAGCGATAAACAGGTCAAGATCGGCGCTGATTCCCTCGCAGCGCCCCGCGCAGCCGCGCAGTTCCACCAGGGTGGAGAGCATCTTGTCGGCTGTTTTCTCCGGCAGCGCGTTGCAGGTTTTGAGCAGCGCCCGCAGCTGTTTGCCAAAGAGCGCACTCTCACTGGCCAGCGCCCGCAGCCGGGGCTGAATCTGCCCCCACAGACCGCCTCCGGTAAATGAAGGGATCAAACGCAGCTTCAGCTCGCCCCCCTCGTTTTTGCCGGCGGCGGACTGGATCAGCGCTTCGCCCGTTTCCTCCAGCGTCTCCACCGCCTGGTCGAGCAGTGCCTGGCGTGCCACCGTCAGAGCATCGACCTGTTCATGCAGGGTGCGGTAGAGTTCGTCTTCGCTGTCAGGCAGTTCCTTGGAGAGCTGGGACATGAAGCGCGGCAGCAGCCCGCGCTCCGCCTTGCGCGGGTGGCGCAGGCGGCTCATCAGGCGCGAGAAGGTAAAGCGGGTTACCTGCGAGGAAAAAAAGCGTGTCGCCACATCTTCCAGGTGATGAGCTTCATCGAGGATGATGCGGTCAAAGGGGGGCAGCACCGCCGCGGCCGTGTAATTGTCGGTCTGCTGGCGCAGAGCCAGATCGCTCAGCAGCAGGGCATGGTTGACCACCAGCAGGTCGGCGGATGCCGCCGCGCGCCGTGCGCGATGGAAAAAGCAGCGACTGTAATGGGGGCAGCGCACCCGGGCGCACTGGTCGATTTCGCAGCACACCTCTTCCCACAGCGATTCTTTCGGGATAAACGGCAGATCCTCGCGGGAGCCGTCGCGGGTATGTTCCGCCCAGTCGAGGATGGCGCGCAGTTCGCCGAGATGCTCCGCATCGAACAGCCCCGGTTCAGTGTGAGCCGTTTCGCTGCGGCGCAGGCACAGGTAGTTGCTGCGTCCCTTGACCAGCACGGCATTAAATTCAAGATCGGTGGAGCGCTGCAGGAAGGGGATATCTTTGCGGATCAGCTGCTCCTGCAGGTTGATGGTGTTGGTGGAGAGCACCACCCGCTCTTCGTTGCCCACCGCCCACAGGGCGGCCGGAACCAGGTAGGCCAGGCTCTTGCCGGTGCCGGTGCCCGCCTCGATCACTGCCAGCTGGTTGAGGTTGAACGCCTCGCTCACCGCAAAGGCCATGCGCAGCTGCTCCGGGCGTTCCTCCCAGCCGGGCAGGCGCTGCGCCACCTGGCCGCCTTCGGCCAGGATCTCCGCGATACGGGCGGGGTCGAGCTGATGCCGCTCCCGTGGTGCAAATGCTTCCACCACCCGGTAGAGCTCGCTCACCGGGTTGTCGACAATATAAAAGCCGACTCCAAGAGCGCCCAGGCGGGAGGCGACCTCGATGTCGGCATTGGACGGCTGCAGCACGCCGGACGGGTGGTTGTGAAGCACCACGTCGCCATGAGCGCACAGCTGCATAATGGCCGGCACCGCCTCCTGGCTGCCGCGCGCCAGCACCTCCACCGACACCACGCGTCGTTCGGCGTCGGTGTGGCCGAGAAAAAATACTTCGTTGCCGCGCGCTTCGGCAATGGCCTCGCGCATCAGCGCGCAGGCCTGCGCCGCCACAAAAGTCTCGATCAAAACAGGCTCCTCGTCACCCGCTGCCGGGTCTCAATGAAAGGAAGCCATTATCGCGCGGATGGGGGTGGATTTCAAACACTTCGGATTTTGAAACACACAAACATTGAACACAGAATCTTTGAACCACAGAGATCACGGAGAACACAGAGAAAAATCTGAGAACCCATCTTTTTTGGTTTTAAACCTTAATCTTTGTGGTTTCCTCTGTGCATTCTGTGTCCTCTGTGGTTCAGGTCTATGGTTTCGCGTCCTCTGTGGTTCATTATGTCTCGAAAGTCGTGAGTTTCGCCGGTAAGGTTTTCGACAGGTGTGATCTGGTCGGCTAAAAATCGAGAGCTAAATGCCGGTGAACAAGAAATCCAGCGAAGCAATTATTTCGTCACGCTGCGAAGATGCAGAGCCAACCTTCTTTTTCAGGGCTGTAATCGGTATGGCCGCCAGCAAGTGGGTCATAAGAATATAATCGGTTCCTTCAAAACGAATTACAGGATTGAGAGTTTTCATTCTTTTATCAACATCCTCAGTGGCAACCATCGGCGCCACGACTCTCGTGGAAAGCGTTTCGATCAGTTCGTCCTGGAGATCCAGTAGGTAGGCCGCGCTACGTGATGGTGAGATGTAAATATCGAATTTGGCCATCAGAACTGCCTTAGCTCGTCACTCCAGAGGCCTTTGCGATCAACATAAGCGTTGGCTGCTGTAATCGCTTCTCGATTATTTTTCAGCCATTCCTCTCTATTCCGGTCTTTCAGGATCTGCTCCAATCTGTCTTCTAAGGTTTTTGACAGATTGATTTTTTTTTGCTTGGCCTGTTGTAGAAGGTCGCTTCTAATGCTCAGATTTGCCGATTGTTTGCGGACTGTATTTCCCATAACTGCCTCCATGCGCATTCTATGCGCACAATAGCACGTTTTTTTATCTAAGTCCATGCTCTGTGGCTTTTCTCTGTGCTCTCCGTGTCCTCTGTGGTTCAGGTTTTGAGGTTTATGCCGCCAAAGAGCACCGTAGAGACAGAACCACAGAGAGCACAGAGAACACGGAGAAAAATCTGAAAATCAATCTGTTTTTATGCTTTACCCCTTGTTCTGTGGTTTTTCTCTGTGCTCTCTGTGTCCTCCGTGGTTCAGATTCCTGGTTTCGAAAAATCCAAAGACTACCGCAGATACTCCCGGATCCCCCCGGGCAGCTCCTTCGGCGTGTATTCAAAGACCTCATGCACCTTTTTCATCTCTTCGGCATCACAGACATTGCCCTCGAGCAGCATGGTGAGCTGGGTGGTGGTAATGGGGAAGGCGGAGAAATTCTCCATCAGTGCGACCATCGGCTTGATCAGCCACAGTGGCTGGTGCAGCTTGTGCACCGATTTTTTGTCCAGCGCCTGGCCGATTTCGTCGAGCAGGTCGTCGTAACTGTAGTCCTGCGGACCGCAGATGGCGTAAGTCTGGCCCTTTGTTTCCTCTTTCTGCAGTGCCTGGCAGAAGCACTCGACAACGTCTTCGACCGCCACCGGCGCCAGCCGGTAGTTTCCGTCGCCGAAAACCGGCACCACCGGTGTTTTGCGCACGATCGACGCCAGCTCATTGACGAATTCATCCTCGGGGCCGAAGATCAGCGAGGGGCGGAAGATCGTCCAGTTGAGGCCGGACTGACGCACGGTTTCTTCTGCGCGCCATTTGGTTTTATGATAGTCGGTGTGAGCATCGGGGCGGGTGCCGTTGGCGCTCATCTGAATGTAGCGTTTGATCCCCTGCGCTTTAGCCGCGGTGACCATGTTGCGGGTCGCTTCCACATGCAGCTTTTCGAAGGTGACGCCGCGCGAGGGGAATTCACGGATGATCCCGACAAGGTGGATGACTGCATCGCAGCCTTCCATGGCCCCTTCCAGAGTCGAAGGATCGGTCGCATCGCCCAGGCGTGCTTCGACGTTTTTCTCAACGGGCAGCTTCTTCTCCGACCCCGAGCGAACCAGACAGCGCACCACATGACCGTCCTTCCGCAGCCGATGCAGCATGACCTTGCCGACAAACCCCGTCGCTCCCGTCAGAAAAACTTTCATCGCATACTCCTTACCAAAAATTAAAAAGAAACCTGCCCTGACCGAAGAATCAAATCCCCAAGGAACCCTTCAAATAAAGGGGGGTGAGGAGGGCCTGCGCCAAGGGTGTCTGCCGCCCGGACGGCGGCAGTCAAGCACCCAGGGATGGGTTCAAGCGTCCCTTGGCGCAGGCCCTCCTCACCGCCCGGCTTCTCACGCTTCCAAACCTTACCGCCGGTCCGGTTTCACTATCCTTTCACCACCGCCATCGGCACCAGCCGCGCCACAATGCGGCCGATCCCGGCGCGGCGTACCACCTCCACCACCTCCGAAACATCCTTGTAGGCCTCAGAGATCTCCTCCGCCATGGTAGCGCGGCCGGCGGCGCGGATCAGAATTCCCTGCGCGGCCAGGTCGGCCGGAATGTTGCGGCCGCGGGCCAGCTTCTTGGCGGCGTGGCGCGACAGGACCCGACCCGCACCATGGCAGGTCGAACCGAAAGTTTCGTTGAAGGCATCTTCTGTGCCCACCAGCACATAGGAGCAGCGCCCCATGTCGCCGGGGATCAGCACCGGCTGCCCCACCTCGCGGTAGAGCTCCGGCGTCTCGGCATGCCCCGGCGGGAAGGCGCGAGTGGCCCCCTTGCGATGCACGCACAATCGCCGCGCGCGCCCCTCAACCTGATGCGTTTCCCACTTGGCGATGTTGTGGCACACATCGTAGATCAGGCTCATGCGCAGCTGCGACGGGCCGGCGCGCAGCACCTGCTCGAACGTTTCGCGCACCCAGTGCGTGATGAGCTGGCGGTTGGCAAAGGCGAAGTTGGCCGCACCGGCCATCGCCGCCAGGTACTGCCCCCCTTCAAGGCTCTCCAGCGGCGCGCAGCACAGCTGGCGGTCCGGCAGCTCAATGCCGTATTTAGCGGCGGCGCGCAGCATCATTTTCAGGTGATCGTCGCACACCTGGTAGCCCAGCCCACGGCTGCCGGTATGGATGGAGACCGTCACCTGATTCTCAAAGAGCCCCAGGGCGTTCGCAGCCTGCGAATCAAGCACCTCGTCGACCCGCTGCACTTCAAGGAAATGATTGCCGGAACCCAGCGTGCCGAGCTGGTTGCGTCCGCGCTCCAGCGCGCGGTCGGAAACCACCTCCGGGTCGGCGCCGGCAATGGTGCCGTGCTCCTCGATGTGATCGAGATCCTGCGCCGAACCGAAACCGTTTTTCACCGCCCAGGCCGCACCCTGTTCCAGCACCTTGCGGGTTTCATGCGGCGCCAGGCTCAAATCGCGGCGATGAGAGCCGACCCCGGAGGGCACATTGCGAAACAGTGCATCGGCCAGCTCCTTAAGGTGGGGGCGGATCTCCTCTGATTCCAGCTCGCTGCGCAGCAGCCGTACCCCGCAGTTGATATCGTAACCCACCCCGCCCGGAGACACCACGCCGCCATTCTCCGGATCAAAAGCCGCCACCCCGCCGATGGGGAAGCCGTAGCCCCAGTGGATATCGGGCATGGCGATGGAGCGGCCGACAATGCCCGGCAGAGTCGCCACATTGCGCACCTGCTCCAGCGCCTGTTCCTTCTGCAAGACCTCGATCATAGCCCGATCGGCAAACACCAGTCCCTCGACACGCATCTTCCCTTCGCGGGGGATGCGCCAGCGGCAGGGGTCGATCTGTTGGAGCTTGATGGGCATGGGTGAGAACCTTTTTGAAACCTTGTTAACCGCGGAGGACGCCGAGCACGCGGAGGAAAACCTGAGGAAACCCTGAAAAATCTGCTTTTTTGGATTTAAGCTTTAAGTTTTTTGCTTTTTATCCAAAAAAAAGATTTTCTCAGATTTTTCTCCGCGTACTCCGCGCTCTCCGCGGTGAAATAGGTCTGAAGATTTTATATATCGACATAAACCCGCGCATGCCACCCCCCCCTCTTCTCCTCCACCAGCACCTGGTGATGCGTGATTGCCTTGACTTCACGCTCCAGCGGGTGGCGCTGCGGGTCGAACGGTTCACCTTTGATCTGGGCGCGCAGGGAACCCTCCCCGAACTCAAGTTCGCAATCGGAAGGCAGAAATCCCCCGCACTCGAACAGAAACAGCAACTCCGACAGCCAGGCCACCAGCAGCTCGGCGTCGTCGGAGCCGCTGACCTCGATTTCCTGTGTCTCGCGCGGGCTCACCGGCGCGTCGGCCACGATCACCTCGCGCAGCGCACAGGCCGCCTGGGCAAAAAGTTCGCTGCGGGAATCGCCCCACACCTCCAGGCCGAGGTCAGCAGTGTGTTCGATCTGTCGGTGACGGTTCACGAACGATCCGGATCAGTCACGCCGCCACTGCACCCGGCAGACGTTGTGGTCCTCGGTCCAGTCTACCGAAAGTTCGCCCTGATGGGCGCTGTGAAGGGCCCGTCCCAGGTGCTCGGCCAGTTTCTCTTCCGTGGTCTCGATCACCAGATCATCCTCCTCCCGTTCCATGCGCATGATGCGCTCCAGAGGATTTTTGGAAGTCGCCTTGCTCTCTTCGTTGCGCAGAATATTGCGGATCTCCTCTTCATGTTTCCAGAGGTAGCTGCCACTCAGAGTCACAATCCCCTCGGGATAGTGCTCTGCGATCTTGCGGCAGGCCGGGCAGGTGACGCGATTCACACTGCTGTCGTTCAGAGCCTTTTTCGCTTCGGCGGGGTCAAGATACCAGCGCTTGTTGCGGTAGAGTGCCTGGCAGCTCTCGCAGATCGCCGGTTCCTTGTGCCCTCCTTCAGGCATATAGGGATCTTCGCTGGTGGGAGTGCGTTTCCGTTTGCCGCCGATGCCGAATTTGCCGATATTCTTGTTCATGGATAAACCCCCTTTCTGGTATCAACGAGGGTCGGTTCAGCACCCTCATTAGCTCAGTATACCAGTTTGTCGTAAATTTAAAGGGGAGCTGGCAGAAGAAGCGTGACAAGGCAACATTCACGGGGCCAGAGAGCCCCTATCGGGGCAGATCGAGGTATTCGCGTATTTCGCGCTCGAGGATGGCGGCGGCCAGGCCGAGAACGATCTGGCGCGGGGTCGGTTCGCTCTCCCACCAGGCCAGGTCGAGCTGATGCGCCTCCCCCTGCCAGTCGGCGATCAGGGCCTGATAGGGATCGGGCAGCTTTTTAATCATCGCTCCGACCTGTTCGGCCAGGTAGCTGTTGAGTTCGCCGGACGGCGCCTGATCGAGCGGCGTGTTGGCGGCGAAGCGCCGCTGTACATCCTGCGCCAGTTCTTTGACAAGTTCATCGCGTGATGCCATCTACAAAAACTCCTATTAGATTTAATTCTCACCACCCACCATAGCCAGCAGTTCTTCCGTCTTTTCCCGCATCAATGCTTCATCGCCGCGGCTTTCCACGTTGAGGCGCAGCACCGGCTCGGTGTTGGACATGCGCAGGTTGAAGCGCCACTGTTCGAACTCCATTGCCAGCCCGTCGGTGTGGTCGATCTCCAGGGCCTCGTCCGCGTAACATTTCTCCACAGCCGCCATAACCGCCGCCGGATCCTGCACGGTGCGGTTGATCTCGCCGCTCGCCGGAAAACGCGCCATGCGCTCGCCGACCAGCTGCGACAGCGTCTTCTGCTCCCGGCACATCAGCTCCAGCACCAGTAGCCAGGGGATCATGCCGCTGTCGCAATAGGCGAAGTGGCGAAAATAGTGATGGGCGCTCATCTCGCCGCCGTACACCGCGTCCTCTTTGCGCATGCGCTCCTTGATGAAGGCGTGGCCGGTCTTGCTCATGATCGGCTCGCCCCCCGCTTCGCGGGCCATCTCGATGGTGTTCCAGGTCAGGCGCGGGTCGTGAATGATGCGGGCGCCGGGAACTTTCTGCAGGATGTTGGCCGCCAGCAGGCCGACGATATAGTAGCCTTCGACAAAGTCGCCGTTTTCATCGAAGAAGAAACAGCGGTCGAAATCGCCGTCCCACGCCAGGCCGACAATGGCGCCATGGGCGCGCACCGCCTCCGCTGTCGCGGCGCGATTCTCCGGCAGCAGCGGGTTGGGGATGCCGTGGGGGAAGCTGCCGTCGGGAGCGTGATGCACCTTGATCAGCTCGACGGGCAGTTGCGCCTCCAGCAGGTCGAGGACCGGGCCGGCGCAGCCGTTGCCGGCGTTGACCACTATCTTCACCGGCCTGAGCGTCGGCAGTTCAATATAGCCGAGCAGGTGACGGATATAGGCGCCTTTCACGTCGTACTCATGTACCGTGCCCGTTTTTTCCGGTGTGCTGAAATCAGCCTCTTCCGCCAACCTGCGGATCTCGTTCAGGCCGCTGTCGCCGCTGATGGGCCGCGCCCCCTCCCGCACCAGCTTCAGGCCGTTGTAGTCCATGGGGTTGTGGCTCGCGGTCACCATAATGCCGCCATCCATCTCGCCATGAAATGTCGCAAAATAGACTTCCTCGGTCCCGCACAGGCCGATGTCGTACACATCCGCCCCAGCCTCGATCAGCCCCCGGCACAGGGCCTCGCTCAACCCCGCACTCGAATGCCGCACATCACGCCCCACGACCACCTTCTTTGGCTGCAGAAATTCAGCATACGCCCGCCCGATCCGCCAGGCGATCTCCTCATTCAACTCATCCGGCAGGCGACCGCGGATGTCGTAGGCTTTAAAACAGGTCAAATTCATTATGAAAACCCTTTTACCGCGGAGTTCGCGGAGAACGCTGAGAAAATCAGTATTGGTTGACAACTCTTTTAATGCCGTTTTTGAGAATGTCGACATGAAAATTGATCAGAAAGCCCAAGGAATGTCCAGAAAGCTTCAAGTAGGATAAAATCTGTGCCTGATGGATAGGGAGGATTTTTTCAACGGTTTTGAGTTCAAGAACTATTTTGTTTTCCACGACCAGATCCAGGCGATACCCGCAATCAATGTTTACGCCTTTGTAAATGACGGGCAGGGATTTCTGTCGCTCCACCTGAAGACCCTTCTCCTCCATTTCATGCACCAGACACGCTTCATAGGCTGATTCCAGCAACCCCGGACCCAATTCGCGATGCACACTGATGGCGGATCCTAATATGGTGTCAGTGATGTCACTAAGTGAATCCGTGAATTTCAAAATCCCCTCCTGGAAAAAAATAAACCGCGAAGGACGTGTTTTACCGAGGAGGTCGCGGAGAGCGCTGAGAAAAATCTGAGGAAACCTCAAAAAAGATAGCTTTAAAGATTTTTTTAGACAAAAAAAGATCTTCTCAGATTTTCCTCCGCGTACTCTGCGACCTCCGCGGTGAAAGGCCTTGTGCTCCGCAGTAAATTTTTAACCTCGTCCGTAATTATCCTCAAACCGCACAATATCATCCTCGCCCAGATAACTCCCGCTCTGCACCTCGATCATCTCCAGCGGGATCTTGCCCGGGTTTTCCAGGCGGTGATGTACGCCCAGCGGGATGTAGGTCGATTCATTCTCCGACAGCAGGAAAGTCTCCTCGCCGCGGGTGACCCGCGCCGTGCCTTTGACTACGATCCAATGCTCGGCGCGGTGGTGGTGCAGCTGCAGCGACAGGCTTGCTTCCGGCGCCACCGTGATGCGTTTCACCTGAAAGCGCGAGTCGCTCGCCAGCCCCTCGTAGGCGCCCCAGGGGCGAGTGACACGGCGGTGCAGCAGTGCCTCGCCGCGTCCCGTCGTTTTAAGCTGCTGTACGATCGCCTTGACGTCCTGCACCTGGTCGCGCGGGGCGACCAGCACTGCATCGGCGGTCTCGACCACCACGTGGTTTTCCAGACCCACCGCCGCCACCAGGCGCTGCTCGGCGTGCAGGTAGCAGTTGCGGCTGTTCTCCGTCAGGACGTCGCCCCGGGTGACATTGCCGTTCCCATCCTGCTCCCCGACCTCCCACAGCGCCGACCAGGAGCCCACGTCGTTCCAGCCGGCGTCGAGGGGAATCACCGCCGCATCGGCCGTCTTCTCCATCACCGCATAGTCGATGGAGTCGCTCGGGCAGGCCGCAAACGCCTCGCTGTCGAGGCGGGTGAAATCCATGTCGCGCTGCGCCTTGTCCAGCGCATCCCGACAGCACGCGACCATCTGCGGGTTGAATTTCTCCAGCTCGCGCAGAAAGCTCGAAGCCTTGAACAGGAACATGCCGCTGTTCCAGTAATAATCTCCCGCCGCCAGGTACTGTTCCGCCGTAGCGCGGTCAGGTTTTTCAACGAACTGCTCGACGGGGTAAATTTGTCCGTTGTTAAACCTGTCCGTTGTCCGTTGTCCATGGTCCGTTGTTGAAGACCGGCCAACTGTTGATGGGCGATTTGAATCTTCAGGTTTTTTTCCGTGCTGGTCGTTGCTTTTATCGTTGCCCGGTGCCGTATCGTCAAGGCCCTCATGCAACGGACCACGGACCACGGACAAAGGACCGCCTTTAATATACCCATAGCCGGTTTCCGGCGCCGTCGGCACGATACCGAAAGTCAGCAGTCTGCCTTCCTCCGCCGCCGAGACAGCAAACCTGACAGCCTCCCGCAGCGCCTCCGGCCGCTCGATCACATGATCGGCCGGCAGCACCAGCAGCAGCGGGTCATCGCCTTCAGTCATGGCCTGCAGGGCCGCCACCGCGACTGCCGGTGCGGTGTTGCGCCCCACCGGCTCCAGAATAATGGTCGAGGCGGGCCGTCCCGCCTGGCGCAGCTGCTCCGCAACCATGAAGCGGTGCGCCTCGTTGCATACGACCAGCGGTGCCGCCAGATCGCTCACTCCCTCAAGGCGCAGCGCCGTTTCCTGCAGCATCGTGTGATCGCCGACCAGCGGCAGCAGTTGTTTGGGATAAAGTTCGCGCGACAGGGGCCATAGACGGGTTCCGGCTCCGCCGGACAGGATGACGGGGACAATCATGGAAAACCTCGATATGATTCAGGGCAGATTGTGGATTCTTTGCGGGCGAAAGCCTGATTCAGCGAAATCACTCAATATTAGCGGCAAAATGAGTCATCTTCAACGGATAAGTCGGGATTTTCCCTCGCTCTCGGCTCGCTCGCTCTCGACTCCCTCTCCCCGGTCCTCTCCCGCCGGGAGTAGGGGAAAATCTGCTTCTCCCTCCCAGCGGGGGGGGGAGGCTGGGAGGGGGGAAGGTTCTCCTCTACCGATAGCTTTCCTTGCGGTGCGCCACGCGCAGCACGAGAACTCTGACCTGATTCTCATTGATTTCGTACACCACCCGATACGCTCCTACGCGCAGGCGTCGCAGTCCGGAAAGGTTCCCTTTCAGCAGTTTGCCGACGTGCGGATTTTCTGCCAGGTCATCGATCGCTGCCACCAGTCGGATGCGATCGGTTTTGGGCAGCGCCTGCATTTCCTTGAGGGCGCTTTTCTTAATCGTCAGCGAGTAGGGCACGGCGCGCCTCTTCCCAATTTACGGTTTCGTCACAGGGATCGCGCAAGCGTTCCACGGCCAGGCTCAGGTCATCGAAATCCTCCAGGTACGCTTCAATCGCCTGGCGGATGACATCGGCGCGAGTGCGGTGCAGACTTTTCGCCGCGCGGTCAAGTGCGGAAACCGTTTCCTCGGGGAGGCGGGCAGTAATTTGAGACATGAAATACTCCTGAATGTCGTTGACATTTTTTGACATTATAAAGGGAGGGCTACGGCGGGTCAATGTGAGAAATGAAGCTTCCCTCTCCCGCTGGGAGGGGGGAGTTTTTTTCAATCCACCTCAATCCCCAACGCTTCCAGCTCCCTGGCCAGCGCCGCCTTGGCCTCCGTCTCGCCATGCACCAGCCGCACCTTCTGCGGCCGGTGGCGCATGCGGCGCACGAAATTGACGAGATCCTTGCGGTCGGCGTGGGCCGAATAGCCGCTCAGGGTGTGAACCTGCGCGCGGATGTCGTAGCGTCGCCCGTCCAGCAGCACGTAGCCGCCGCGCGGGCCGTAATTCTGGATGTCGCGCCCCGGCGTCCCCGCCGCCTGATAGCCGACGAACAGCACATCGGTCGATTTCTCGTTCAACAGCGCTTTCAGGTAATTAACGATGCGCCCGCCGGCGCACATGCCGCTCGCCGCAATCACCACGCAGGGGCGCAGGTGTTTTTTCAGATAGCTCACCGTGTGCATATGATCCGAATGGCTGTCCACCGTGGTGAGCTGCTCAAAGGCCAGCGGGTGACGCCCCGCCCGTACCCTGGCCCGCGCCTCCGCATCCCAGAACGGGCGCAGCTCGCGATAGGCCTCGGTAAAGCGCGACGCCAATGGAGAATCAACGATGATTTCCATCTCCTCCCACGGCAGCCCCTTGGCGGCAAAACGCGCGCTGTTGCGATGGATGATATCCTCCAGCTCGTACAGCAGCTCCTGGGTGCGGCCGATGCTGAACGCCGGCACCAGAATCACCCCACGATCCGCCAGCGCCCGCTCTACGACCTCCCGCAAGCGCTGGCGGCGTTCCCTGCGTCCCTCGTGCACCCGGTCGCCGTAGGTGCTCTCCAGAACCAGCAGGTCGGCCCGGTTCGGCGCTTTCGGTGTCGGCAGCAGCGGGGTGTAGGGGGCACCCAGGTCGCCGGAAAAGAGGATGTAACGGCTGTCCGTTGTCCGCTGTCCGTGGTCCGTAGTGGCAGCGTTTGACTGAATGCGGCAGGTGATGTAGGCCGAGCCGAGGATGTGGCCGGCCGGGTTCAGTTTGATCGCAAGTTTCGACGTGTCTGGGCCGGTGTCAATCGGATGCCATTGGCCGTAGGGGAGGGCGACGATGCGCTTTTTGATGTGGGCGATGAATTTCTCCACCAGCCGCCGGTCGCGAGTAAAGCCGATTTTGACCGCGTCCTCCAGCACCAGCGGCAGCAGCACCGCCGACGGTTCGCTGCAGATGATCGGGCCATTGAATCCAGCCGCCAGCAGATGGGGAATGCGCCCCACATGATCGATATGTACATGAGTGACCACCAGCGCCTTGAGGTGCCCGGTTTCAAAATCGATCTCCGGCCGCCCGTCGCCGCGGGCCCGCTCATCATCGCCCTGAAAATGACCGCAGTCGATCAGGATTCCCGCGCCACCGTTCAGGCGCAGCTCATGGCAGGAGCCGGTCACCCCGTCGCGGGCGCCGTGATGATGAAGAGTATATGGTTCAGCCACAATTCCCCTCCCTTATTGAAAGTGCCTAAAAATACATAAATTTCAGCGAATAAGCCACCGGTCCGAATTATTTGTGCTGAACCTCTTAATTTTCCTTGCAAAAATGCGCTATAATAAGCCCTTATATGCACACGAGTCCGTTGGTGAGGAAATAAAAACTGAGTTATTATCGTAGCTTTCAAAGGAGTCGCTGTGGAAACTGAAAAAGCAATTGAACTCCTCTCTGCGCATATGACTGAAATCAGGCAGCGGTTTGGCGTTGAATCATTGGCTCTTTTCGGTTCTGTGGCCAGGGGGGAAGCCAGATCGGAGAGCGATCTGGATGTGCTGGTCGTTTTCAGGGAGTCTCCGGGTATGTTCGATTTTATGGAATTAAAGCAGTATATTGAGCAGATTACTGCGACTCCAGTAGACCTGGTGACGGAAAAAGCTCTTAAGAAACAATTAAAAAGCCAAATCCTCGAGGAGTCAATACGTGTCCATTAGATCATGGTATATGCGAATCGAAGATATCCTGGAGGCAATCAGCGCCATTGAAGAATATACCGCTGGCATGACATTCAAGAGCTGGGAAAATGATCGCAAAACCAGGGATGCAGTTATTCGAAACTTTGAAATCATTGGTGAGGCGGCAACCCATGTTCCAGAGCAGGTTCAGTGCAGGTACTCGCATATCCCTTGGGCGAAAATGAAAGGAATCCGAAATATTTTGATTCACGAATATTTCGGTGTTGATACGGATGTCGTTTGGATGACGATCCAGAAAGACCTTGGGCCACTGAAAAAGATGCTCGAAGAAATTTCGGACAGCTAGATTTTCACCGTTGCATAGGTCCCCTCCGTCCTATAAAGTCCCATCAGTCCCATCAGTCCCATCAGTCCCATAAACTGCACCCCTTAAAAGAGAACAGCACACATGGCCAAAATACTCGTCACCGGCGCCGCCGGCTTCATCGGATTTCACCTCGCCAAACGCCTCCTCGCCCGCGGCGACCAGGTCGTCGGCCTCGACAACCTCAACGACTACTACGAAGTCAGCCTCAAACAGGGCCGTCTCGCTCAGCTCACCGACCACCCGGCGTTTAGCTTCGTGCAGATGAGCCTCGAAGACCGCCCCGGCATGGAAGCCCTCTTTGCCGAAGGACGCTTCGACAAAGTCGTCAACCTCGCCGCTCAGGCCGGTGTGCGCTACTCTCTGGAGAATCCGCACGCCTACGTCGACAGCAACCTGGTGGGCTTCATGAATATCCTCGAAGGGTGTCGTCACAACGGGGTGCAGCACCTGGTGTTCGCTTCATCTTCCTCGGTCTATGGCGCCAACACACACATGCCCTTTTCAATCCACCACAACGTCGATCACCCCGTGTCACTCTACGCCGCCACCAAGAAAGCCAACGAGCTGATGGCACACACCTACAGCCATCTCTACCGGCTGCCGACCACGGGACTGCGCTTCTTCACCGTCTACGGCCCCTGGGGGCGCCCCGACATGGCGCTGTTTCTGTTTACCAAGGCCATCCTCGAAGATCGCCCCATCGACGTCTTCAACTACGGCAGAATGAAGCGCGACTTCACCTACATCGACGACATCGTCGAAGGAGTCATTCGCGTGACCGACAACACCGCCACCCCCAACCCCGACTGGTCGAGCGACACCCCCGATCCCGGCACCAGCGCCGCCCCCTACCGCAACTACAATATCGGCAACAACAGCCCGGTCGAGCTGATGCACCTCATCGAAACCCTGGAAAAAGCGCTGGGGAAAAAAGCGCAGAAAAACCTCCTGCCGATCCAACCCGGCGACGTCCCCGCCACCTACGCCGATGTGGACGACCTGGTGCAGGACGTCGGCTTCAAGCCGGCCACGCCGATTGAGGAAGGTGTTGAGCGGTTTGTGAAATGGTATCGGGGGTACTATCGAAAATAGGCGCTCCTGGGGGAAGCGCCTATCCGTCTTATCCATCCTGTCAGTCACACAGGTCCTTAAAATCTCACAGGTCCTCTAAACCGTGGCCTTGTTGGACCGTTCGCGATGTTCTGAAAGGTGCACCACTTTTTCATTTCTCTCAGTGGTACGCCCATGGGGTGGACGGAGCAGCAAGGTACGCTCTCTGCTGTTACCATAGATTTCAGGCCGATATTCCGGAACGATTTCGCCCAATGCGCTGATAACCCCGTCCAGGTCCATCTGTCGTGCCAGCCCATTGAGGATTTCCAGTTTTTCCTGCAGCCATTCATGCTGAACGGGGCAGGCTTTCGCCACACGGATTTTCTCATGGCTCGTCGCCATAATTCCTTCGCTGTCCAGCAGCAGCTCTTCAAAAAGTTTTTCTCCGGGGCGCAGGCCCGTGAATATGACGTCAATATCCTCGTAGGGCTTCAGTCCCGACAACCGAATCAATTCCTCCGCCAGATAGACGATCTTGACCGGCGCCCCCATGTCGAGCAGGAAGATCTCTCCCCCCCGGCCCATGCTACCCGCCTGCAGCACAAGCTGCGTGGCTTCGGGTATCGTCATGAAATAGCGCATGACTTCGGGATGGGTAACCTTCACCGGCCCTCCCTTGCGGATCTGTTCCTGGAAAATCGGTACCACGCTGCCCGCGCTGCCCAGAACGTTGCCGAAGCGCACCGTCACAAAGTTGGTTTTGCTGCGCTGGGCCAGGCTTTGAATGTAGATCTCCGCCGCCCGTTTGGAGGCCCCCATCACATTGGTCGGCCGCACGGCCTTGTCCGTCGACACCATGACCAAATGAAGGACGCCGAAATGATGCGCAGCGTCCGCCACGATCTGCGTGCCACGGACGTTGTTGTTGACCGCCTCCGCCGGATTGAATTCCATCATCGGGACATGCTTGTAGGCCGCAGCGTGAAAAACAACCTCCGGCAGAGTCTCGTCGAAAATGGCTTCAACCCGCGCCCGGTAACGGACGTCGCCGACGATGGGTGAAATGGGAATGTCGGGGTGCCTCTCCGCCAGTTCTCGCTCGATATTGAAAAGAGGCGTCTCGGCGTTGTCGAACAGGATGATTTTGCTCGGCTCGAAACGGGCCACCTGCCGGCAGATCTCACTGCCGATGCTCCCTCCTGCGCCGGTAATCAGAACCCGCTTGCCCTTGATGTAACTTTTGATCTTGTCGGTTTCGATGCGCACGGTTTCGCGGCCAAGCAGGTCGTCAAGAGTGACTTCGCGCAGGTTCTGCACTGAGGCCCGTCCATCAATCAGGTCGCCAACGGCGGGCAGGGTCTTGAATTTAACGCCGGCCTGCTGGCAATGCTGGACAATCGCCTTGATCTTCTTGCCGGAAGCGGTTGCAACAGCGATGATGACTTCATCGATACAGTAATCCTGGCACAAGCGCTCGATGTCCTCCTGACGCCCCAGCACCTCGATCCCCTGAAAGCGATGCCCCTTCTTTCTGGGGTCGTCATCCACATATCCGATAATGCGCAGGTTGATTTTCTTGTTGCGCCGGATCTCCCGAGCAATCATCTGGCCGGCGCTGCCGGCGCCCACGATGAGGATGCGTTTTTCTTCCAGGTCGCTGCCGCGATAATGAGGCATGGGGAAATAATTCTCCCGGAAAGCCCGCGTGAAAAAGCGCACGCCGCCCATCAGAAGGAAACAGAAAACGCCGTCGAGGATGATTACCGCTCGGGGAATATGTTCCAGCCTGAAAATCAGTCCACTGAAAAGAAAAAAGAAAAGAGAGGCCAGGACATTGGCTTTGAAAATCGTGATCAGGTCCGACATGCTGACGTAGCGCCACCAGCCGTGGAAAAGGCCGGCGCGCCAGAACACCGTCAGTTTGACCAGCAGAACAAGCGGGATCAGGTGCAGCAGTCGCGAAGCAAAAGGGTCGGGAAGGCTCAGGTCGAACCGGACCAGGTAGGCCAGGCTCAGAGAGCTGACAATGATAACGGCCTGCAGCAGCCGGGTCAGCGGCTTGCGCAGCGGCAGCAACTTGCGGTCCAGAAAACTCACGCTTCCCTCCCCATCTCAACAGCACGTCTGAGGGGCCATGCCGCTGCCAGAAAAAGCAGTGCCATGACCGCGACGCACAATAGCTGGAAAAAAGGCCCTATGATCCAGGCAGATAACATTAAAACACCACACACGCATTGGACTATAGCATAGACCAGGGAGACCAGCCAGTGCTGGAGGCCATATTCATTAGCCAGAAGTTGATAAAGATGCCGCCTGTGTGCCTGACTGAGCCTTTCGCCGTCGCGCCAGCGAACGAACAGGGTGGTCAGAGTATCGGCATAAAAAGGAAACAGAAAAGACGCCATGCACAGAAAATCGCGCCATGAACCTGACAGGGAAGTGATGCACAGGGCAAACAAAAAGCCCAGCGTCACGCTGCCCACATCCCCCATGAAGACCTGTGCCTTCGGCACGTTGAACGGAAGAAAGCCGGCGCAGGCGGCGGCCACGGCAGCACAGAACCACATTATTTCCAGGTCCCCTCCGGATAGGGTGGAGAAGACCGCCAGCAGCGCAAAGGCAACCAGCCCGCTGCCGGCAGCAATACCGTTGATGCCGTCCATGAAGTTGAAAAAATTCGCCGTCCCGGCGACAAACAGGGCGCCGGGAATCAGCCAGAAGATAATGGAGGGGGATGGGGCCTGCCAGACAAAGGCCAGCGCTACTGCGGCGAGACCGAGCTGGGATGCCAGCCTCAGCCGGGCGGAGAGGGGGTGCAGGTCATCCCAAAGGCTCACCATTCCCACCAGCCAGCCAGTCAGCGCCGGCACCGGCGAAAGCAGGCCCGTCGCGCCCCCAAGTGCGACAACGAACCAGATGCCAACCCCGCCCCCGCGAGGGGTCGGGCGGGCGTGCGAGCTGCGGCTTTCCGGCTCATCGATCAAGCCCAGCCGGGGTGCCAAACGGCTGACCCACCAGGCTCCTGCCGCGCCAAGGAAAAAACTGGTTAAAACGAAAATCATGCCGAGATGCATTCAGGTTCTCAAAACTTGGTCAATCATCTCTCTGGGGATCAAAAAAAGAGGCATTTTAACAAAGAAATCATTCCATGCGCAGGAAAAAAAGAGCAAAGCGCCCATGTCTCAGATTTTCCTCTGTGATCTCTGTGCACTCTGTGGTTCAATAGGGTTTTGGACGTGCCGTTTGGCCCCTTTAGATTCGGCTTTTCTGTGAATTTGTGATGAAAAAACAGATCGACATCTACGGCGCCGGCAGCCTCCTGGCCCCTCCGCTTATGCAGATCATGGTAGAGAAAGGATTCAGCGGCCACTGCTACGGCCGTACCCCTCCTGCCGCCGATGAACTGCCTTCATCTTTTTCCTGGCAGCCCCAGGTGTGCGGCGAGAGTAGCGAAATCGAGGGATCCTCCGCACCCGTGGTCGTTTCCTGCATGCCCATCTGGTTGTTCGCCCGCTTGTTGTCCCGCCTGCGCCCGCCCCGCCGCATGATCGCCTTCAGCTCCACCAGCGCGGAAAGTAAGGCCGACGGCAGCGATGCGGTAGAACGAAAGCTTGCTGAGGATCTGCGCTCCGGTGAACAGGCCATTTCCCGGTACTGCAGCGAACATGCAATCCCCTGGACCATCTTCCGGCCGACTCTCATCTACGATGGCCTCCGGGATGGCAACGTTACCGCCGTCGCCCGCTTTATCCTGCGTTACGGTTTTTTCCCCGTTGCGCACCCCGGCAACGGCCTCCGACAGCCCGTCCATGCCGCAGATCTCGCCTCGGCCGTTCGCGCCGTGCTGGAAAACGCCAGGGTGCCAAGCGGAATCTACAACCTCGGCGGGGGAGAGACCCTGACCTATCGCGCCATGGTTCAGCGTATCTTCCAGGCCCTGGACCGCCCCGTCCGTATTCTGCCTCTGCCGCCGCGCCTGGCCGCGATGGCCCTCCGCTCTCTCAACGCGCTTCGTCCCACCCCTTATCGTCCCTCTCTATTTCAGCGCATGAACCGAAACCTGGTTTTCGACCTGGAGCCTGCACGTGCCGATTTTGGCTACCAGCCGCGCCCCTTTTCGCCGGACTTTCGGCAACTCCTTCAATCCTTGGAGGAAGGGGATTAACTCTGCCGCCAGGCTGCGGCAAGGCTCGCCGCCCAGCTCCCCAGGTACTTGAGCCAGACCAGGCTCACCGTCAGCGCACGCAGAGGCAAGGACGTATCGTTGAAAAAATGCTGCCTGAAATAGCGCAGAAACCCCTGTCTTTTATGGCGCTCAACCATGCGCGAGGGCACATCGCTGGAACCTTTGCGGTGCGTCAGTTCCACTTGCGGGCAGAACCATATCTTCCCCCCGGCCTGTCGGAACCGCAGGCAGAAATCAATGTCCTCCACATGCAGAAAATACCCCTCGTCCATCCCCCCCAGGCTTCGGTAGCTCTCAAGGGGCATCAGCATGCAGGCGCCGCTGATCACTTCAACGTCGGTGATCTCTTCCGGCACCGGCTCCTGGTGAAGGTTGAAGCGCCGAAGGCCTCGCAGCGCACGATAAAGACCGGTCCCTTCCACGATCAGCGTAGCTGGAGTAAGGCTGTTGCGGCGGCTCCCCGCCTGTTCGCGTCCGTCGCCTCCCATCAGGCGCGGTCCCAGCAGCCAGTGGCCTGTCAGTCCCTGGGCCGCACGCACCAACCCGCTTATTTGGCCGCCCGTTGGCACGCAGTCCGGGTTGAGTAGAAGCAGTAGCGGTTCCCGGGCTTTTTCCGCGCCCAGATTGCACCCCCGCGCAAATCCCAGATTGCCTTGTCCGGAGATCAGCTCGATGCGCGGGTCGGACGCGACCATCTCTCTCAGCCGCTTCCGGGCCGAGGGGGGATTGCCATTGTCCACCAGCACCAGCCGCGCCACGACTTCCTCCCGCAGCACAGCCTCCATGGCCGTGAAAAGGATCTCTCCCGTAAAGTAGCTCACCATCACCACGCACACGGAATCCGGGGCGCTGTCGCCGCTGATTACGATTTTTCTTCCTTCGTTCATCCCCACCTTTTCACTTAATCCGCCTTAAAGGCTCGCGATCAGCCCGAGGGTGCGCAACCCGCCTGCTTTGAAGAGGCGGTGGCGTAACACGCCGCAGGCATTGCTGAGATAATGATGATGTTCGGCCTCGGTGAAAAAGCCCAGCGCCTCCCGCTGTTCTTCGGTCAATTGCGTGCCGAACCTTCGGGTGAAGGCCGCCGCCTGTCTCTGTGTCCGACGTGTGGCGGCCTCGACCTCGGTGTTCCACCGCTGCAGTCGCCTCCAGATCAGTCCCGGCCCCCATCGCTTGGCTCCGACCTCATTGCCGCCGTGCTGCCGGTAAAGCACGGTCGGTTCATTCAAGTGTCCGATTTGCCCAAACGCGGCTGCTGTCAGTGCCAGCCACCAGTCATGCATGATGGTTTCGGCCGCAAAGGGGAGGGCGAGTTGCCTGAGCGGTGCGTTAATCATGACTGTGCAGCCGGTCACCACATTCTGCACCAGCAGCCGATTGAATCTTTCGCGCCCCTCGGGCTCAATCCCCTGATGCCGCCAGAATGAGGACGAGAGGGGATGCAGGTGGCGGTCCACCACTTGTAGGTCGCTATGGACCAGCATCGGAGTGTCGTTGCCCCACCTGCGTTCCATTTCATGCATGAGAGCAAGCGACTTCTCGATTTTGTCCGGCAGCCACACGTCGTCTTGGTCACAGAACATGCAGTAGGGCGCAGAGCTTTGCTGCAGAAGCAGCTCAAAGCTCCGACAGGGCCCGAGATTCCGCGCTTTGCCGGTCAGGCGGGTCCGCGAATGGCTACAGAGTTTGCCCAGTGTCGCAACGGTATCATCCGTTGAGCCGTCATCGCGGACCAGCAGATTCCAATTCTTGCAAGTCTGACCGAGAAGCGACGACAGTTGTTCTTCAAGAAATTCGGTTCCGTTATATGTGGAAAGAAGAATATCGATCAATGGACTACTTCCCGCGACCGCCTTTTAGGGAGATTTTTTTCGACAGAATCGAACGGTTGCTTTTCTTTCAAAATTATGAAATATTGTGAATTTGCATTGAGTTTAACATCTCCCGAAGGGTTTAATCCTACGCGTGACCCTGGGGCTCTGGGCTGGCTCACGAAGATAAAGATCAGTCCCGGAGGTTTCCGGAGCGCAGAGAAGAGTAGCAGGTTCATGGTGCTTTCGTCCACAGGATCCGTCCGGTGCCGTTGCTGTTGTGCGGTGCGGCGGATTTTCATCGTTTTATGCGGGTTGTTTACTGTCGGAGCCATTTCCGGATCCGGCCCTTTATGGGCTGCCGATTCCGTCGGGGGCACGCCTATGCCTCCCGGTATCCGCTATACCCTGGCTGAGAGCGTCACGCAGGCGCTGCGCGCCAATCCGCGGGTTGAAGCGGCTCATTATGCACTCCAGGGCGCCGGCGCCGAGGTCGGCATCGCCCGCGGCCGCATGCTTCCTTCGCTGACCCTGAGCGCCGGGCGCACTTACCTCAACAGCATCTCGGCCGCGGGCCAGGTCGATGTCGATTACATCGATCAGCACCAGGACACTCTGGCCCTGCGTGCCAACCAGACCCTTTTCGCCGGCATGGAACTGCTCAACGGGCACCAGAAAGCACAGCTCGGCCAAGAGTTGGCGCAGGCTGAAAAGGAGTCGGTGGAAGCCCGACTGATTCTCGATGTCCAGACTTTTTTCTTCGACCTGCTCAAGGCCCGCGGTGAGGTCAGCGCATTGGAGGATGCCCTCGAGCGACTGCAGACCGGCGTCGAAGCCGCAAAAGCCTTTGCCGGCGTGCGCCTTGCGCCGTATGTCGATGTGCTGCAGGCCGAATCCGATCTGGCCGACACCCGCCAGCGACTGAGCCGCGCCCGCATCGAAGTGGCCAACCTGCGTGTCAATCTCAATGCACTGCTTGGCCTGCCTGCCCGTTCACCGACCCATTACGAAGGCGACCTGCGCGATTTGAGGACTGATTTGCCCTGGACCGTTGGGCAATGCCTTGCGCGCGCAGAAAATCTGCGCGCCGATCTGAAAGTGGCGCGCAAGAGCCTCGCCATGGCTGAAAAGCAGGCCGAAATGGTGACCGGCCGTTACTGGCCCAAAATCGACCTTCAGGCGGGTTACATCCATCAGGAGCGAGATTATTCCGACCCCGGCCGCGACATCACCGGAGCGGCCATCGACCGCGATTATCGCAGCGAATACTGGACCGCCGGTGTCAATCTCGAGTGGCGTCTGTTTGAAGGGACGCGTACCCACTATGAATACCGCCGCGCCCGCGCGGAAATCGGCCGCCTGCGCGCCGCCCTGCGTGATACCCGCGATCAGGTGCGTGCCCAGGTGGAGACTTCGTACCAGAGTATGACCGAAGCGCGCGAGCGCATCGATGCCGCCGAATCAGGCCTTGATCTGGCCCGCGAAAATCACGAACGGGCCCTTAAGCGCTTCGAGTCCCGCGTCGGCACGATTATCGAACTGCTCGATGCGCAGGAGCGGCTCACCCGCGCCCAGATCAACCTCAGCCAGGCTCGCGCCGATTACCAGACCGCCCTCGCCAACCTTCTCTACGCCATGGGCGAGCGTAACGCGGGGTTGAGATTCTGATCCAACGAACTCCCCGCTGGGGAGATGTAGAAAACACTGACCGGTGCTTCTTTCAACCACCGTCCCCGAAAAGAGATCCAACGTGAAAGAATTCCTTAAAAAGTGGAAAAAGTTCTTTATCTTCGCAGGGCTCTTCAGTCTGTTCATCAACCTGCTGCAGCTCACCTTCCCCATCTACATGATGGCCATCTACGACAAGGTGCTTACCAGCTATAGCATGGAAACGCTGACCACTCTGACCGTCGGCGCCCTGTTTGCCTACGCCATCAGCGCCCTGCTCGATTTTCTGCGCTCGCGTCTGCTGGTGCGTGCCGGCGTGGATATGGACCGCTCCCTGAGCCGTCCCGTCTTTGAGGAGATGGTGCGCGACGCCGCGCGGCTCAAGCGCCACGGCTACAACCAGGGGCTGCGCGACGTGAGCACCCTGCGCAATTACTTCGGCGGCAACGCCATCTTTTTCATCTTCGATGCGCCCTGGATCCCCATCAGCCTGTTGATCATCTACCTCCTTCACCCGGTGCTCGGCATGACGGCCACCGCCGGCGCTTTCGTCACCCTGATGCTCGGCCTGCTGCAAGAATTCGCCACCCGCAAGCGCCTCAACAACGCCACCGCCGCCAACGCCCAGGGTCAGAATTTCGTCAGCGTCGGCCTGCGCAACGCCGAAGTCGTCAACAGCATGGGCATGCTCCCCGGCCTCATCGATACCTGGGGGCATAAGAACAAAGAAGTGATCCGCCTGCAGACCGAAGCCAGTGACAGCGCCGGGGTGCTGCAGTCTATCTCCAAGAGCCTGCGCCAATCGATGCAGGTGATTATCTACGGCGTCGGCGCCTATCTTGTGCTGCATGGCGAAGGCACCGCCGGCATGATCATCGCCGCCTCCATCATCATGGGGCGCGCCCTGGCCCCCATCGACCAGGCCATGGCGACCTGGAAGATGACCGTCGAGGCCCGTGGCGCTTACCGGCGTCTCAACGCCATCATGCAGACCATCCAGAAGCGTCCGACTCTCGACCTGCCGGCCCCGACCGGCAAGCTTGCCGTCGAAGGGGCTTCCGTAGCCGTCGAGGGCAAGTTCATCCTGCGCAATATCACGTTTACTCTCGATCCCGGGGATTTTATGGCCCTGATCGGCCCCAGCGCCGCCGGCAAGACCACCCTGTGCCGGGTCATCCTTGGCCTCTGGCCCTCCATGGGAGGAAAGGTGCGTCTGGACGGCGCCGATGTTTTTGAATGGGAGAGTGAAAAACTCGGTCCCCACATCGGTTACCTCCCTCAGGATGTCGAGTTGTTCCCCGGCACGGTCAGCGCAAATATCGCCCGCCTCGCGGAACCTGATTCCGAAAAGGTGATTGCCGCCGCCAGGATGGCCGGCGTCCATGAGCTGATCCTCGGCCTCCCCAAAGGCTACGACACCGATATTGGTGAGGCCGGCCGCAATCTGTCCGGCGGGCAGCGACAACGCATCGGCCTGGCCCGCGCCCTTTACGACGATCCCAAGCTGGTGATTCTCGACGAACCCAATTCCAATCTCGACGATGTCGGCGAGGCCGCCCTGCTCCGCGCGCTGCTTCAACTCAAGCAGCGCAAGGCCACGATCATCGTCGTCACCCACAAGCCTGCCATCCTCTCGTCCGTCGACAAGATCCTCATGCTCTCCGACGGGCAGATGGCCATGTTCGGCTCGCGCGAAGAGGTCCTGGCCCGCCTGACTCAGCGCCAGCAGCCCCAGCAGGCGCGCCCGGCGCAGCAGGCGGTCCCTGCCGCACCCTCACCGGGGGCGCAACCCCTCGGCCGGGTGGTGCCTGTCAAAAGCGATCAGGGCAAACAGTAATATCTGTACAGTCTCTGGAGACTATAGATTATGAGCGAAACACCCATTGAAAATCCCGCGGTCGAGCCGCAGGAAAAAGAATTTGAAACCAACCCCCGGCGCATCATCCTCGCCGGCCTGCTGGTCATTGCGCTTTTCTTTGGCGGCCTCGGCACGTGGGCCGCGCTCTCTCCATTTTCCGGCGCGGTCATCGCCCCCGGTGCTGTCAAAGTGACCCAGGAGCGCAAGACTGTGCAGCACCTGGAAGGCGGCATCGTCGACGAGATTTACGTGCGCGAAGGCAGCAAGGTCAAACCGGGTCAGCTGCTGGTCCGGCTCAAAAGTGAGGCCGCTGTCGCCTCCGTCGATATGCTGCGCGGTCAGCTCACCGCCAAACTGGCCCAGCAGGCGCGCCTGCTGGCCGAAAGCAGCTTGGCAGAGACCATCGACTGGCCGGAGGAATTGACCGCTCGCAGTGAAAATCCCGAAGTTGCCGCCATCCTCAAGAAAGAACACGACATCTTCACCTCCCAGCGCGCCGATCTGTTGGGCAAGCTCGACCTGATCCAGAGCCAGATCCGCCAGCTCGAGGAGAAGATCATCGGCGCAGAAGAGGAATTTGAAGCCAACAACCGCATTATCGCGGCTCTGCAGGAAGAGGTCGAAGCTAAAGAAGCCCTGCTCGAAGGGCGTTATATCGACATGAGTCAGGTGCTCGAGTTGCGCCGCCGCCTCGCCGAGCGCGAAGGTGACCGCGGCAGGTTGCGCCAGACGATCGCAGAGACCCGCCAGCGCATCGAGGAACTCAACCTGCAGCGTGTCGACCTCAGAAACAGCTACCGCACCCAGGCCGCCACCCGCCTCTCCGAAGTCAGCGACGAAGTCTTCGCCCTGCGCGAAAAGCTGCGCCCCGCCCTCGACACCCGGGTGCGCCTCGAAATCCGCGCCCCCATCGCCGGCGAAGTGATCAACCTGCAGGTCCATTCCGAAGGCGCCGGCGTGGTGCGCCCCGGCCAGCCGATCATGGAGATCGTCCCCGAGGATGCCGAACTCATCGTTGAATCGCGCATCAACCCCGAGGACATCACCAAGGTGCGCCCCGGCCAGTCCGCCAAGGTACAGCTCACCGCCTTCAACCGCCGCGAGGTGCCCCCCGTCGACGGCGAGGTCACCTACGTCTCCGCCGACCAGCTCATGGATGAACGCGCCAACGCCCGCCCCTATTATCTGGTTCACGTGCGTGTCAACCCCGAAGCTCTCGAGAAGGAGCAGATTCACCTCTCCCCCGGCATGCCCGCTGTGTGCTTCATCACCACCGACGAGCGCACCGTCCTGGGCTACCTGCTCGAGCCCCTGTTTTATTTCCTCGACCGCTCCATGCGTGAAGGGTAGGGGGATTTTAATTGCCTTGATCAAAAAGCCGGGCCGTTTTGCAAAACGGCCCGGCTTTTTTCATGGGGTCAGTTTCGGATCATGCCAGCAGATCGAAATTGCTCAAGGTCAGTGTAGCGGCGTCGGCAAAACCCACAAGGATAACATCCACGGAGACATCATCAGCAAGGTCGAAACTGCCATTGCCATCGTCTTGCCAGCTGATAATCGCGGTATCGGTTCCATTATCCACCGCAAAGACAAAAGCGTCATTTGCTTCCGTGTTGGTCACCGCTGCGCCGATGATCGCGCCGACATCAGAAAAATCGGCAGCGGCATTGTCCGAAATTGCGGCGATTCCGCTGAAGTCGATCGTGTTCAGGTCGAAAGCTGATCCATTAGCCCCGACACCTAATACATTTTTTAATCCGCCATTGCCGCTGATGAAATCCGCTTCCGTAAAGGCCAGCACATCCTCGGCGCCAAAGCCGATCACGTAGCTGGTGCCGACAGCCCGCGCATTCAGCACAATGGTGTCGGCATCGGCGGGTCCACCATTGTTGTCGATGGCGATAAAGTCGGCCGTATCCACATAGACCCTGTCGGCGCCGGTGCCAGCGTGAATGAAGTTGGTGCCGGCTTCGCCGTAGATGATGTCGTTGCCGTCACCGCCGTCGATGAAGTCGTTGCCGCTGCCGCCATGGATAATGTCGATATCCTCGCTGCCGGCCACAAAGTCGCGCTGTTCTCCACCGGTAATCTGAGTTGAAGCCGTGCCGTCGCTGGTGCCCTTCATGCCGCCGTAAATGAAGTTGGTCGCGCCCTGGCCGCCGGTGAGAACATCACTGCCCATGCCGCCGGCAATGAAGTTCTGCACGCCGTCGCGTCCTACCAGGACGGTATCATGCGTCGCGTCGCCCATCTTGTCGACCATCAGGGCATATTCATTCACAACCGCCAGTGGCTCGGCGGCAGCGCCCATGCTGACGAGCATCTGATTGATGGTGTCCGCCTCGCTGCCGTCCTCGGCGCCGATCATGGCGTTGATGTCAAAGATGATACCGGCAAGGTTTTGAATCCCGAGTGCGCCCAGAATGTCTTGAGTCCCGCCGGCGGAGTCCTGGACGGCAGCCGAGCCGAACACAACTTTGCTATCGAGGTTCAGGGTGCCGCTGTCTGCCTTGAGAGCGGCACCGGTGAAGCCGCTCGACAAGGTTGCGATCGCGTCGACATTGGCCTGCGAGGCCACCGCCGCGACGTTGTCGCCCAGCTCCAGCTGGCCGATATCGCTCAGGGTCAATGCGCTCAGGTCGATTTCGCCGGTTCCGTCGTCGGCGATGCGCAGGGTGCTGCCGCCGTCGCCGGTGATGTCGGCGGCGTTGGCGATCAGCGCCGCCATCTGGGTTTCGCTGAACACCACGTCCGATTTGACCACTACATCGGTGATATTGGCAAGGCTGACGTTGCTCAGATCGGTATTGCCGTAGATCACCAGGGTGGCGCCGTCAGCCCCGCCGTCGTAGCTGTCGAAGCCGCCGAAACCGTCCGTGGCTTCATCGATCATGAAGTTGTTGACGCTCGCCTCGCTGGCGACCCCTAAGGCTTCCAGATCGACGCCGTTCATCACAAAATCCCCCGCTGCGCTGCTGTACTGCCCGGCGCCGGTGACGCCGACGATGACGAACAGGTCATTCCCGGCACCGCCATTGATGGTATCCGCGCCGGCGCCGGCGCGGATCACATCGGCGCCCGCCGTGCCGGTAAAGGTCTGGTCGCCGGCAGCAGCGGTGGCAACCAGCTCGGTGGCGGCAGAAACGGCATTGGCATCTGCGGCGGCAATCGCATCCGCAGCGTCGGCAAGACTGTAGGTGGTTGCCCCGCTGTTGGTGGCTGCATACAGGGTTGTCGCCTCTGCGGCGGTCGCCGTGTCGGTGGCGGTGAGGTTCACCGCTTCGTTCAGGCCGGTGCTGGCCGCGAGGTTGGCGGCAGTGTCGCTGACGTTGTACGAAACCGCTGTGGTGAAAGCGGCAATGGTGCCCGCCTCGGCTGCTGTCGCTGCTGTACTCGCGGTCACCGCACCGCTGCCGCCGCCAAGTACGGTGTCGTTGGATGCGGCGATGGTGGCTGCAGTATCCGTCACATCGTAACTGGTCGTGCCACTGTTGGTCGCTGCTTCAATGGTTGTCGCCTCGGCTACGGTTGCCGCGTCTGTGGCCGTGATATCCACTGCATTGTCTAGTATGGCCGCGGCCCCGGTAAGGTTTGCAGCAGAGTCACTCAGACTGTAGCTGAGGGTCCCGGTTGTCAGACCGTCAATGGAGGTCAGCTGGGCAATGGTGGCCGCATCGGTCAGCGTGGCGTTGATCGCCCCGGTCAGATACCCGCCGGTATTGGCGGCCAGGTTGGCGGCGGTGTCCGTCATATCCGTGTAAGTCAGGGTCCCGGCGCCGTTGGCGGCATCAATATCCGTCAGCTGCGCGATGGTGGCCGCATCGGTTACCGTGACATCGGTACCGCTGCCGAGATAGGGCGAGGCAAGCAGATTGACCGCCGTGTCGGCCAGCGAGTTGGCGGTCACCGTCCCGGTCGTCATGGCGTCAATGGTTGCCAGCTCGCCGCTGGTGGCGGCGTCGGTGACGGTGACATTGACAGCGCCAGTGAGGTAGCCATCGGTGTTGGCGGTCAGATTTGCCACGGTATCAGTGATTTCGGTGTAGGTGACAGTCGCCGCTGCCCCATCGATGGCGGCAAGCTGCGCCAGGGTTGCGGCATCGCTGACAGTGACGTCCTGCCCGGCGATCACGGTGCCCGCGCCACCATTGGTGGCGGCATCGGTTGCCAGGTTGGCGGCGGTGTCGCTGATTTCGTTAAAGGCGACTGTGCCGGTTGTCAGCCCGTCTATAGTGGAAACCTGCCCAACTGTCGGCGAATCTGAGATCGTCGCATTGACCGCCCCGCTCAAATACCCGCCGGCATTCGCCGCCAGATTGGCCGCCGTGTCGGTCATGTCGGTGTAAGTCAGGGTCCCGGTCGTCAAGCCATCGATCGTCGTCAGCTGAGCAATGGTGGCCGCATCGGTCAGCGTGGCGTTGATCGCCCCGGTCAGATACCCGCCGGTATTGGCGGCCAGGTTGGCGGCGGTGTCCGTCATATCCGTGTAAGTCAGGGTCCCGGCGCCGTTGGCGGCATCAATATCCGTCAGCTGCGCGATGGTGGCCGCATCGGTTACCGTGACATCGGTACCGCTGCCGAGATAGGACGAGGCGAGCAGATTGGCCGCCGTGTCAGCCAGCGATGCCGCGGTCACCGTCCCGGTCGTCATGCCGTCAATGGTCGCCAGCTCGCCGCTGGTGGCGGCATCGGTGATGGTGACATTGACTGCGCCGGTGACGTAGCCATCGGTATTGGCGGTCAGATTGGCCACGGTATCAGTGATTTCGGTGTAGGTGACAGTCGCCGCCGCCCCATCGATGGCGGCAAGCTGTGCCAGGGTTGCGGCATCGCTGACGGTGACGTCCTGCCCTGCAATTACGGTGCCTGCGCCACCATTGGTGGCGGCATCGGTTGCCAGGTTGGCGGCGGTGTCGGTGATCGTGTAGCTGCTGGTGAGAGTTCCACCATAAGCTGACACTTCTGCCACATTCAGATCAAGGGCCGCAT